>FWPU01000534.1_pt1 | contig 122907 bp, 104 predicted proteins | sample 2228361 | NCBI WGS metagenome assembly FWPU01 (sample SAMEA103939777, study PRJEB20133) | metagenome | reverse complement strand
CCGGGACGGCTGAAGTGACTGACAGCGCCACCAAGTCTGGTACTCAGGCCAGCCGCCGCCAAGCAGCGGCCCCTGCGCCCATCCCAGCTCAATCGCCCGAGCCCTCCGGTCTCATGGAAATATGCCCTGAGTGCCAGGAATACAGCTATGTCTTCGGGGAGGGCTGCGGGAAGTGTCAGTCGTGCGGCTTCTCCACCTGTTGATGCTGAAGGCGCACGGTTTCGCGCCGGGCGCCGAACAAGCGCATGACCGGAAGCTCTGCACCCCTGACGGCACCTGCTGTCAGGGCGTTGCGGGGCGCAGGGCTCAAGCGAGGATCTCGGCTAGATCTCAGGCAGCATAGCGTACTGCGAACTCGTCGTGTCGGTTGCCGAAGTTCTCGACCGTCGAGGGGGGCAGTGCTTCCCTGATCGGCGAGCCAAGAGCAGCTCTTGCCCTGGTGATCGCAGCGGAGAGAGGCGCCAGGTCTTGCGCCGTCAGGGGACTGCTCTCGATTGGAAGCGCCCCTCGGGCGACCAAAGGCTCGAGCGCGGCGACCAGTTCCTCGAGCGAGTTGAGGCTCGCACTGTACAGGGTCTCGCAGCCGGAGGGCGCGGCCGTGGAGGCCAGGGTCGCTCGAACGGACTCGAGGTTCGAGAGCACGCCCTTGAGCACCACCGACCGGTCGCTTCCCTCGAAGCCGTCCTCCACAAGAACGGAATCGATGATTCGGATTTGGTCGGAGTAGTCAGCGAGGGTTGCGTAAAGGCCAGTGCGGGACTGAACTTCGGCGTAGAGGGGGTCGAGCGCCTCCGCAAGCGAGATCGCCTCTGCTCTTAGTAGGGTCGGGTCGGGGTCTCCGGGGTAGACGCTCAACGGCAGGCGGCGCGGGGGTTCCTCGGCAACGGCACGCCTGAAAGCCGCCGCCCCCGCAAGCGAAGCTCTGCCTACCTCTGCTGCCTCACGCCAGTCCGAAGGCCGGCGGGCGCCCAGCAACTCTTCGTGTCGCCGGCTGAACTCTTCCAGCTCGCCCAAGGCCGCCACCATCCTAGCTCGATAGCGCTCCGCTCGGCGCTGGGGGATCCAGAACTGGTAGGCAAGCATTGCCAGCACCAGCAACGCCAACGGCACCCCGATCGCGAAGACCCGATAGAGGGAAACCGGCGCCTCCTTTGTTTCAACGGGGGTCCCGGCCAGCGGGTCATCTCTCAGTCGAGAGCGCCCCAGTCCGATGGGTTCCGGCTTCGGTTCCGGCTCCGCAGCCAGACCCTCGAGGCGCGACCGAAGCGGCAATTCGATCTCGGGATCCGGATTGGTCGGGTTGACGATCTGGGTCAGCCAGCCGGCGTAGAGGCGCTCGTCGATCCGCTGGCTCTCGATATCTTCAGGAGGCTCTTCAGGCGGGATTCGAGGGCCCACGGTGGTGCCGTCTCTCGAAGACTCGCCTCCAGAATCGCTGGATCTCAACTCGAGGGTCGGTTCCTTGGAAAAAGTCCACTCGGTGTCGAAAGGCTACCACGCCTCGAGCCCGTTTCAGGCGCACTGCCGAATCCGTGAGCAAGGTGAAGGCCAGGTGGGTCTCGACGTTCGACAAAGCGACAAGCTCCGCCGAATCTGCAGGGATAACAAGAGCCACGTCCGGCAAGCAAGCTGCCGAAAGGGCCCCCGGGTACCCTCAACCCACTCGAGGGTTGTGGTCGGAGAATGGATGAGAGTGGCAATAGGCAATGGTGCGCCCGGCAGGACTCGAACCTGCGACCGACGGATTATGAGTCCGCTGCTCTGACCAGCTGAGCTACGGGCGCCCGGAAAGGGTGCTCGCCATGTAGTGTAGCCATGCTTTGCCGGCCGGACCGGAGTGGAAACCAGCGGATTTACCTGAAGTCTCTCGAGGGCAGCGCGGCGGCGAGACGGAGGTTCTCGATTCGGCCTGCTATCAGGTTCGCGGAGCCGTGGCGCTTCTCCAGTACGCCCTCGACGAGGACCGACCTGGCATCGACCAGGGTATCGGTATGCTTTGCGAACGTCTTCTTGTCGACGATCACGTTCAGGGTTCCCGTCTCGTCTTCCAGGTTCAAGAAGAGCGTGCCTCCAGCGGTGGATGGTCTCTGCTTGTGGGTGATCACGCCCGCTACGCGCACGCGCGTCCTGTCCGGCACCCGGAGCGCCTCCGCAACCGAACATATTCCCCTGCTCGTGAAGAGCGGCCGGTAGTGGTTCATCAGGTGCGAATCGGGAGAGATGCCCATGGCCCACAGCTCGGCAGCCACCTTGTGCAGGGGAGACATCTCCCGCAGCCCCGCTGGAAAGCGGACCTCGCTTCCAATGCGGGGCAGCCGCAGTTGGGACCCTGGAGCCGGGCCGACATCACGGCCGGTCCTTCCTCGGCTGCCGAGCCTGGAGGCAGCTCCTGCCCGCCAGAGCCCTTCCGTCCTGGAGATCCCGAGCGATTCCAGCGCCCCCGCCATAGCAAGCGATTCGAGCTCCCTCCGCCCCAGGCCGGTGCGTTCGACGAAGTCGTAGAAGTCGGAGAAGGCCCGTCCCCCCTCGCCACGGTTCCCCTGGCGAGCCTCGAGTATCCGCAAGACAGAGCACTCACCCAGATTGCGGATGTACCGTAGCCCCAGCAGGACCGGCTTCCCCGCATGAGTAGGAGGTGATCGGTCGGTCAGGGTGCAGTCGTACTCGCTCTCGCATACGTCGGGGTTCAAGACCTCGACCCCGTGGCGTCTGGCGTCCGCCACCAATGAATTGGGGCTGTAAAAGCCCATAGGTTGGGAATTGAGGATCGCGCACAGGTACTCGGCAGGGTAGTGGTATCTCAGCCAGGCCGAGGCATATACCAGGTAGGCGAAACTGGCCGCATGGCTTTCGGGAAAGCCGAAGTCCGCAAAGCCGAGCAGCTTCTTGAAGATCTCCTCGGCCACCTCCTCGGGTATGCCGTTGCGGCGCATCCCCTCGAAGAGCTCCTCCTCGAGTTCGCCCAGCCTCTCTCGACTGCGCTTGTGGCTGAGAGCCTGGCGCAACCGGTCGGCTTGCGAGGCGCTGAAGCCGGCAGCGTCCATGGCTATCCTCATTAGCTGCTCCTGGAAGATCGGCACTCCCAGGGTCTTGCGGAGAGCAGGCTCCAGGAGGGGGTGTGGGTAGCTGACGGCCTCTTCCCCCCTGCGCCTCCTTATATAAGGATGGACCGACTCCCCCTGGATGGGCCCTGGGCGGATCAAGGCAACCTGGACCACCAGGTCGTAGAAGCAACGGGGGCGGACGCGGGGGAGCGCTCCCATCTGCGCCCGGCTCTCGATCTGGAAGACCCCCATGGTGTCTGCAGCGGAGATGGTCTCGTAAACCTCGGGTTCCTGGGGAATGCGGGCAAGGTCGACCTCGATGCCCCTGTGCTCGAGGACCAGCTCGAGACACCTACGGATGCACGAAAGCATGCCGAGGCCCAGGAGGTCGAACTTGACGAGACCCATGGCCGCGCAGTCGTCCTTGTCCCACTGCAACACGGTCCTCCCCGGCCTGGACGCCCACTCCACCGGACACACCTCCCAGACGTCCCGGGCGGTCAGGACCATCCCTCCCGTGTGGATGCCGAGGTGCCTCGGGGACCTCGACAGCCTTTTCGCCGTCTCGACCAGGTGTTCGGCAGTAGGGGAGGGGAGGCGAGCCTCACGAACCGCATCTTCGAGTTCTCCCTCTGTAAAACCGCCGACCCTCCGGCTCAGAGCGTCCGACTGGCCGGGAGTGAGTCCCAGGGCTCTGGAAGCATCCCGTATCGCCAGCCGCTCCCTGTAGGTGACGAGGTTGGCTACCTGGGCAGCCCTGTTCCTCCCGTACTTTGCATAGACGTACTGGATAACCTCCTCCCGGCGCTCGTGCTCGATATCGAGATCGATGTCGGGAGGCCCGTCCCTTTCGGGAGAAAGAAACCTCTCGAAGAGCAGGTCGAGAGCGATCGGATCGGCGTTGGTTATACCGAGGGCGTAACAGACAGCGGAGTTCGCCGCCGAGCCGCGCCCCTGACAGAGTATTCCGGCCTCCCGGCAGTACCGGACTATGTCCCACACGATGAGGAAGTAGCCCTCGTACCCGAGTCCCTCGATCACCGAGAGCTCATGCTCTATCTGGCTCATGGCCTTCTCGTTTCCGGGCGGAGGGTATCGTTCTGCAGCCCCCTTCGCTACAAGCTCGCGCAGGTACTCGGCTTCCGACTTCCCCGGGGGTGTCTCGAACCGGGGAAGGGGAGGAGCTGCGAGCGACAGGTCGAATGCTATGCAAGCGCCTATGTCACCGGCTCGACCCACGCTCTCGGGGTCTACCAGCTCGGCCATCTCCTCGGCACTCTTCAAGTACCGCTCGGGAGAGGGGTAGAGGAAGGGCATGACCGCCGGGTCCTCAAGCGAGCGCTTCCGTCTTATGGCCGATACGGCCTGTGCGTAGGCGGCCTCTTCTCGCAGCGCGTGGTGGACGTTGTTCGTGGCAACGGTTAGGAAGTGCTCTCTCGAAGCCAAGGTCCTCTTGGCCTCGTTGCGAGACGCGTCTTCGGGAGTCAAGCCGTTGGTGAGCTCGAGAAGTACCCGCGACCGGTCGACCACCTCCGCAAGGGCCCTCGGGTCTATCGAGAGAGGACACGCCCCCGTAAGGAAGATGCAGTCTGCTTCCAGCCCGACGAGGTCCGAGAGCCGGTGGAGAGGACGTCCCTTGGACCCCCTGAGGTTGCCCCTGGATATGACCCTGGAAAGCGCCGAGTAGCCGCAGGGCCCGGTGGCCAGGACCACAACGTGCGCCCCCGGCGACTCACCCTCGTCGGGGGGACCCTGGACGGTTGCCTCGTCTCGGAAAGAAAGGTTCCGTTCGGCCGCACCGAAAGCGAGACTCCGGCCCACCAAGCTCCCTTCGTAGAGCATCAGCGTGCCGTCTGCGGGGTCGCCGTGAATCGCAAGCTCGGCCCCGAAGACGGTGGGGAGCGAGTAAAGCCTCCCGGCCTCGGCAAAGCGCACCGCACCGTAAAAGCCGCCGTGGTCCGTGATAGCCAGGGCCGAGTACCCGAGCTGGGATGCCCTCTTCGCAAGCTCCGAGGGGTCGCTAACCCCGTCCAGGAAGCTGAAGTTCGAGTGGCAGTGAAGTTCTGCATATTTGAGCGTATATGCCATGTTTATTAGCCACTAATCGTAAGCGCCATACACGTACCAGAGGCCGTCTTCTCCCCTGAAGATCAGCCTCCCCGACAGGCTTCCCGCTTCCTCGAGCACCACTTGCCACATCTCCCCCCGAAAAGACCGGCGTTCGTCCCACCACCGGAGCAGGTACGACCACGGCCCGGCGGCCTGGACCACCGGGAGGCCGTCGACGCTTTCGGGGGGATCGGTACGCCGAGGACCCCGTCGGACCACGACCGGCCTGCTCCTGCGCTCGAGCGTCACCGCTCTGGAGGGCTTGCCGACCAGCAATCGAGGAGGGGTCGACGACGCCCTCCTCCGCCCGGAGGCAGTCTCCGATGTCGCCTGGACGCGTGAGGCGTCCCTAGTGATCTCCACTTCGAAAACCGATACGGGGTAGGGGAGGGGCAGAGCTCCTGGCGGAGACATCCCCCTGGTCCCGCAAGCACCAGGGCTCGACCCAGGAGCTCGACTCCTTGGAGGAATCGAGCGAGAGGAAGGCAAGGAAGGCGGTCGCTCGAACAGGGATAAGGCCACCAGCCCGGCTTCTTCGTGGGGGAGACGTCCCCCTGCGGGGCCCGAGAGCTCGGGATCCACTAAGTAGGCGGCTTCTTCGCCCAGGATCGCCTCGGCCCTGACCACGACCCTCCGCGCCTCATCCCACTGTGCCTCCCCGGAAAGCCCTCCCCCCAAGAGCCCTTCCATGGCCAGCTGGGTCCCGTGCATGGGGACGGTGTCCAGGGGGGAGAGGCGCAAGTCGGTCACAGGGGAGGAAACGCTCAGGGACTCCAGGTGCCACCTGCAACTTCGGGCCGCCGCCTCCACCGAGGTGTCAACCCTCCAGGCCAGGGAAGTGGTCCTCCCGGCCTGCTCGACCACGTCGAGACGGAGGTACTTGCACGTAAGCGCCTCTCTGGCCAGAGCTGCACCCAGCTCGACCCCCAGTTCTCCACAGGCGAACAGAAGTCTCTCGAAATCCCTGAGGGGAGGGTCGAAGTGCCTGGACGCTGCCAGGCCCCTCGGGGGGTCGGCCGGTAGGGGAGGCTCCGGGTCCCGTCCGTTCGCCAGCTCCCAGGCCTTGACCGCCCAGGTACCGAAGCGGTCAGAGAGGGATTCGGGATCCAGGCCGGCCAGGTCCCCCAATGTCCGGATCCCCAGGAGGTGCCATACGTCGATCTCGTGAGGGTCGTCGGGCTCCACGGCGTAGCCGAGGACCTCGACGGGGAGGGCAGCCAGAAATCGTCTTGCCGGCTCCGGCTCGTCCAGGACCATCCACCCCGAAGCACGAGCAGCTCCGAGCGCGGCAAGGAAAGATGCGAACCGGGACGGAGCCATACCTATCCCCACGGAAGGGACCGTGTCTGCCCGGGGCGCCAGGACCCCGGAGGAGGGGAGGGAGTCCAGGACCCGCTCTGCCAGGGCCCTGGAGGAATCGTAGAAGCCGAGGACCCCCTTGAGGGGGAAGAACAGACGGCCAGGACGGTCGATCTGGACGAAGGGCGTGACGTCGAAGAGTGCCCTCACTATCGGGACGAAAGCCCTCATGGAGAGCTCTTCGTCGATTTCGACCGTCGCCACGGAAGGAAGGGTGGAGTGAGCCTGGCGCGGCGTCATCCCAGCGGAAACCCCTGCACGAGCAGCCTCTGGGGAGACCTCGAGGACGCGCCCGCCCGACAACACCGCCACGGGTGAACCGTCGAGCTCGGGATGGGCAGCCCTTGCCACGGCGACGTCCCACCCCGACACTGCGAGCGCGCAAAAGCCCTCCTCAAGCCCCGCCATGGACCACGACTCCCGGCTGGCCGTCGTAACCGCTTTCCGTCCCGGCAAAAGACCGATACCCGGACGAGAGCACCTCCTTGCCGACGCTGACCAGACGAGGCGAATCCGCCTTTTCCACGAGGTAGACCTCCCGGGGCAGACCTCTTTCCGCCAGTCGTACCTCGAGGAGGCGCTCCAGGAGAGCCCCCGACTGGTCGGCCTTCCACGCCCTGCAACGGATCGACGCCTTGACCGAAGGACCGAAGGCGGCTGGCCAGGACTCCGGAGCCGAACAGACGAACAACGTCACCGCTTTCCGGGCCGAGGTGCGAGCTACAGCCTTCCTCAGTACCCTCCCCTCCAGATCGGGAGCGTGGCTTACCACCGCCACCGACTCGAACCCGTCGATGAGGGCCCCCAGGACAGAAGCCAGGCGAGAGGAGGGGCGGCTGGTCGGCCTCGAAGAGGGCCGGAAGACCACCAGCCTGGATAGAGCCGCCCCGCTCCAGGCCACAGCTGCAGGCGACACCGCACCTTCCAGGTCGACCAGAACGCAAAACCCCCGAAAGCGCGACCACCACGCCAGGAATTCGAGACACACCCTCAGGGCCCCGCCACCCCGAGGGCCGCTCAAAAAGAGCGTGCTTCCGGGTCGGAGCCCCTGGGGGAAGAGGGCAGCGAGGCCGCTGAATTCGTGCCCATGTATGGCTAGCCTCTCGGGAGCCCACCTACCCCGGTAGACCCCCCGGTAAGACCCGTAGGAAAGACCCGTAACCGATAAGGCCCCATGCCGCCCCTTCGAGTCCTTTTCTGGCGGGATGTTTCCTACGGAGGAGAGACCGTTTCCCCGTAAGGACCTGCTCTCGAAGGGGTACTCCGGGACGCTTTCCGAGTAGGCGATGGTGCTCATGGCCGAATCCTAATCGAACACATGTTCGATTCGCAACGGGATTTCCCTACCAGGCCCGCAGGTAAATCCGTCGCTCTAGGTCAGTCGCTCTGGAAGGGGGACCCCTCCACGGGAAGCGCCCGGCAGAGCGAGCATCTCGGCTATCATGGCGTCGGTTATCATTCCGAAGGCATCAGCGAGTCCGACTAGGTCGATCTAGGTCGATCAGAAACCGAGGAGCTCGATCCCGAAGTGTCTCGACGAGCAGCGAGAAGCTTTCCGTTGGTCGCAGCCGCAGCGGTTGTCGCAGCAGCGCTCTTTCCGGCCCTGCGCCCGCCCTCGGCGGAGGCCAACGTGGACGTGGTCTGGGAATACAAGACCTTCGACTGCGCTGCCTTCCCACAAGCCGATTGCGCCGCCACCTCCAACCCCGTCGACATCTTCTTCGCGACCGATACCGTCACCGGCCAGAGGCTCCTCTATACCGTCACGCAGGGAGTCGGAGGCTTCCACGCCGACCAGTTCAAGTTCTACGTGAACGACGCGGACACCCTCGCCAACGTCTCCATCATGGGAATTCTCGACCCACCCACCTTGGAGACCCCAGACGGCTTCCTCGGCGTGAAGCGCCCCGAGCGCATGGTCTACAACCCCAACACGAACCAGATCTTCATGACCCGGTCACTGGCGGACAACGTCGCTGTCCTGACGGGCGTCATAGGGGGGAATCCTCCTGAGTTCGAAAAGGTGATCGGCCTGGACTGCCCCGCCGGCTACACAGGATTCTCCTCACGTCCTGTCTACATAGGCCTCAATCCGGTAACCAACCGCGTCTACGTACCGAGGCCCGGAAACTACGGTTCCTTCTACTACAACGACGTGGCGGTGATAAACGGGAACACTCGTACCTGCATGGGAAGGATCGATATCTCTGACTCGGGTGCGGGTGTGGCTGTCGACCACCTGACGAACAAGATCTACGTGGGCAGGCCCAACAGAAAGGACATCGTAATCATCGACGGCGATTCCAACACCATCTCGGGCACCATCGACGTCGGGGGCCCGATGGCAGACATCGCACTCGATCCTTATACGAAGAAGCTTTACGTCACCCACCCATGCACTCTTCTCTCCTGCGAACCTGCCGGCTCTTCGAACCCTCAGGGCGATCCGAACCCGGTGGAGAACTCTGTCTCCGTGGTCGACGTGGCCCAGAAGAAGAAGCTGTATTCGATAAGGACGGGCATCGGGATCGACCCGCGCAGGGTTCACGTAGACCCCAAGAGAGCCCTGGTGTTCGTCTCCAACTACGTCTCTGGAGAGGTGTCGATTATCGACGAACGTACGGACGCCGTCTACCTGACGGTGGTTCCCCGAAAATACCCCATAGCTGTCGCGGCGGATCCCCAGAGCGACAAGTTCTGGGTGACCAGCTCCGGGTTCACGATTCCGTTCGAGCAACTGAAGTCCGAGCGGTCTTCCATAAACATCTTCTATTACACGCGTCCTCCAGGCGGCCCCGCCAGGCCCTCCCACTTCTTCGCCGAGGGTACGACCAGGTCCGGCTTCCAGACCTACTTGACCCTATACTCGCCGGATGTGCCCCAGAACGTCGACGTCACGTACGCCCTTGGTCCGGGCCAGGGCGACAACGTGGTGCGTAGTTACCACCTGCCTCCAAGAAGTCGGTTGACCGTCGACGTCAACGGCGAGGTGGGCCCGGACAAGGACGTGTCGATAAAGGCTGTCTCGCAGGCAGGCAAGGTCTTCTTCGCAGAGAGAGTCATGTACTACAACGGCGTGGTAATCGGAGCCTCGGATGGCTCCGTGTCGCCGGGAGAAAGCAACTTCTGGACGAACCGATCCTGTACACCGGCCCCGTGCCCAGGCCCCGCATTTCGCTCGATCTACCCCGGCCCCGCAGCCCACGACACCTACTTCTTCGCGGAGGGTACTACCAGGCCGGGCTTCAGGCAGTGGCTTACGCTCTATAGCCCCAACGACGACCAGAACGTCGACGTCACCTACATGTTCGGGCCAGGCCAGGGGGCACCGATTACCAAGACGGTCTTCTTGCCGAAGGGTGTGCGGATCACCATCGACGTCAATGCGGAGGTAGGTCCGGGCAAGGACGTCTCCACCAAGGTCGTCTCACCCTCTGGAAAGCCCTTCTATGCAGAGCGTCCGATGTACTGGGACGCCACCGCGGTGGGCGGGATCTCGACCTCAGGAGGGCATAACGGTCAAGGAATACCGCCCGATGCCGTGACGGACGTCGTCTTCCCCGAGGGCACGTCACGGGCAGGCTTCCGGACTTTCTACACCCTGGTGAGCGAAACCGACCAGACGGTCCGCGGGACCTTCATGCTGGGGCCCGGCCAGGGGAGCGCTTTCGACCAGGACTTCGACCTGCCTGCCAATACCAGGGTGACCATAGAGCTGGAAAGTATCACCGGGCCCGAAAAGGACGCGGCCGTACGCTTCCGCTCGTTGAGCGGCCAGCCCTTCTTCGCAGAGAGGCCCATGTACTTCGACAATGTCGTAAACGGAGCTTCCGGTGGAACCGTGGGAACGGGCCAGTGGAACTACTCTGACTTCAGGGTTCAGCGTCGCAGCGACTACTACTTTGCCGAAGGCACCAACCGCTCGACCGTCGAGGGCTTCGAGGTTCTGGGCGGTGCGCAGGCTTACCTGCTACTGGCCGGTGCCGACCTCACCAACACCGTACATGTAGAGATTGCCTCGTCCACGGGAGAGTTCACCCAGCAAGTCGTCCAGGTACCGAAGGACCAGCGCGTCACCGTGGATCTCAACTTCCCGGTCGGCTTCCAGCTAGGTCAGAACGTCGACTACTCCATTAGGCTGCAATCCCTGACCGGAGAGCCGTTCTTCGTGGAGCGGGCCGTCTACTTCAAGAACTTCGTGGGCACCAGGGGGGCGACGCTGTCCGCAGGGAGTCACAACTAGAGCAAGTCCACCGGGCCCTGCCTGTAACACCCAGGCAGCCTCCCAGCCCGCCCACTCGAGCTTCATCGGGCTCGCCCGAGTCGGAAGATCTCTGGTGCTGACGCCACCGGAGTGGCTCCCCACGGTAGCGGAGAGCGGGGCCCCTCGACTCCCGGTAGTCGCTTCCTACTTGCGGGAATTCTTTGCCTTGGACCCCTTCCTCGAGCCGGGCTTTCCGGAGTTCTCGCCCTTGCCTTCCCTGTCCTCACCCGACTTGTCTGGCTTCTGGGCGTACTCTTCGCCCTCGTCAGTCAGCTCGTCTTCAGTTCCCTCTGGGGTGTCCGGAGTCGGGCTCGGTTCGGGGGAGACGCCTTCCTCCGCCCTCCGACAGAGTTCCTCCGCCTTCTCCGCCTCGTTTTCGTGAGTCCTGGCCATCTCCGAGACCATCCGGCCGTGCATCGGACCCTTCGGCGCGCAGTGCGCTACCTGGGATACGTACTTACCGTGATTTTCCGGATGCTCGGCCTCGGCGCCGCCATCCGAATCGGTATCCTCCTGGTCCTCTTGTTCCTCGCCACCCGCGGTGGGGCTGAGTTCTTCGGACGGGAGCGGGCTCTCCGCGACCACGAAGTCATCGCTGACTCCGGATTCCGAATCGCTGGAATAAGGCGACGAGGCATTTGCGATTGCGGCTACCACCAGGACGCCGGCTGCGACGACCACCGTCATTCCCAGCCGCTTGATTCGCTCCATCGCTTCACCTCCTCGGCAGGTTCCCCGCTGCCCTCCATTGCGCATATCGGCAAGCAGTCCGTGCGACGTTAGCGTGCTGTTACTTCTGTTATGAATTGACTGCTGGTGTTGAAAGTGTCAACTCCAACCACAGCGCACGAGAACTACGTACAAGGGAAGTCCGCCGTCCAGCCGCCTCTGAGGAAGATGTAGCGCCGGACCCTGGCGCAATGTCTAATGCTGACCGGAGCGACTCTCTGCTCCGATGCCTTGGCTCGGATGTCGACGGGCAGCGACACGAGGTGGAAGATGTCCGACCGTTCCCCGGATACCGTCACCGAACGTATCAACTGCGCCGACTTCACCGGAAAGCGCATCGTCTTCCTCTCCAGAAACGGCCACGAGGAAATGGCGTTCGAGAAGTTCGTAGATGCCGCCCGGGCGTCGGCTGCTCGCATGCAGGCGAGGGGAGTGGGCCCCGGTGCAAAGGTGGCGATCCTAGGCCCCACGTCGAAAGAGCTCGTGCAGGCCATCGCCGGTACCTGGCTGGCCGGTGCGACCGTTGTGGTCATGCCGCTCCCGATGAGGCTCGGTTCGCTGGAAGCCTTCGTCGAAGCCACCCGGCGGCGCATCCAAGCGGTCGACCCTGCGCTGTTACTGGTCTCGGACGAGCTGCAGGACACCGTGCCCCGACAGCCCGGGGACCCCCGACCGGTTTCGCTTGGCGAGATGACCTCAGGTCCAGCTCCTCACTACAGCCAGCCCGAGGTGACCCCTGAGATGATGGCTGTCCTCCAATTCACCTCTGGGTCCACAGGCGAACCTCGGGGCGTGATCGTCACCCACCGCATGATCTGTTCGAACCTGGATGGGGCTGCAGAAGCTGCCAAGCTGCAGCCAGACGACAGGCTCATGAGCTGGTTGCCTCTCTATCACGACATGGGACTGATCGGGTTGTACTGCTCCTCGCTGATTTTCGGCATAGACATCGTGGTAGGCGCCCCCCAGGACTTCCTTCTGAGGCCCAGGGAATGGCTCGAGGCGATGTCCAAGTTCAAGGCGACCATTTCGGCCGCTCCAAATTCGGCATACGCCCTCGCTGCCAGGATCCTCGAGCGTTCCGGGGGCGATTTCGATCTCACGCGGTGGCGCATCGCCCTCAACGGAGCCGAGCCCGTCGACCCCGCCACCGTCGACGCGTTCGTGGCCGCCGGAGCCAAGGCCCACCTCTCGCCCGGAGCCCCTTTTTGCGCCTACGGACTTGCAGAGGCGACCATAGCCGCGACTTTCCCGGAGCCCGGCACCGGCATGACGACTGATCTCGTATCACCAGACCTCCTCGAGCAGGAAGGCCTGGCCCGGCCGCCCAGGAAGGGGGAGACGTCTAGGCGCCTTGCAAAGCTCGGGCGCCCTGTACCGAGCATAGAGCTCCGGGTCGTCGACGAGAAGGGGCAGCAAGTCCCGGAGCGGGTGGTAGGCGAAGTCGAACTGCGCGGGCCTGCCATAACCCCCGGATACTTCAACGATCCCGAGGCGACAAGGGAAGCATTCGACGGCGAATGGTTCCGCACAGGGGACTACGGGTACCTAGCCGACGGAGAGCTCGTCATCTGCGGCCGCAAGAAGGACGTCATCATAGTGGCGGGCCGGAACATCTACCCACAGGACATAGAGCGACTCGTCGAACACGTCCCAGGTGTCAGACCCGGAAACACCGTCGCCTTCCCGCTCCGAAGCGGCGAGGGCCGTGAGTCGTTCGTGGTCGTGGCCGAAACCAAGCAGCAACCCCAAGCGTCGCAGATAGCGGCCCAGGCCTCCCGCTCGGTGAGAGAGTTCTTCGGCATGGCACCAGCCCACGTCGTAGTCGTTCCGCCCGGGAGCATACCCAAGACCTCCAGCGGCAAGCTCCAGCGGTCCCTTACCCAATCACTCTTCGTGGAGGGCAGGCTTCCGGAACTGGCCCGGACCTAGAGGCGGCTACTCCGGCCGAGATGGGCCTCACCGACCGGCAGTCCCTGGTCCCCGCCCGTTGGACTTAGCAAGCATGGGACCGAGCCAAGGCTCGCTGCCGACCCGCGTCGTCGCTTCCCTCGCTCGATGTGAGCAGCCGATCGCTAAATGCCCATAAGGGATCTTATGTAAAGTAGCCACCCGCACCACCCAGAATGGCCCTCTGAATCCCACTTCCCGCTCCCGTACTCCACGCCTCCAGCGGTCGAAGCTTCGCTTTCCACACAGGCGATCTCCTCGAGCTGCGTCCCGCGCCTGGAGGGCTCTCCAGGCATCGCGCAATACCGGGTAGGTCCAGGACACGGCGAGTTTTGCTCCAGCAGGGCACTCTGATCTGGCGTTTGGCGGTCGAGCGCTCGTGAACGCAATCACTGTGTCCCACGCCCGCAGGGTGGTCGAGGAAACGGTGCGCTGACCGGGGGTTGACATGCCCTGTGTCCCACGCCCGCAGGGTGGTCGATCGGCCAGGGTGAGGGTCAGCCGGCCTGAGCGGCCATTCGTTCCTCTTCTTCCTTCTGCTTCTGCATTGCCTCGACCACGGCCTGCAGGATCCTTGCAGCGTCCTCGTCCATGTGATGGCGAGCTCTGTAAAGCACGTAGGCGCCGAGGAACACCGGCGGCAATACCACCCAGAATGCGAGGCGTAGGCCCGGTGGAGCATTTCCTCCCGTTATCAAGAAGCGCTGCGCCCACCCGCCGGGTTCGAAGATTGCATCCAGGCGTGAGAGAAACGCCTCGCTGTTGAACCGGTCTGCCAGGTAGCCCAGCAGAGGGGGCGCGACTGCGGACCCGGAAAGAGCCGCAACGAGTGAGAAGGCTGCAAAACCGGCACCCCTCAGAGTGGCCGGGACGGCATCGGAAAGTCCTGCTCGCAGTGCCGGAATGGCCATGGTTACGAAGAAAATCGCACCGAGCTGGAGGACGATCCTCACGGGCACCAGCCCGCCGTCCAGAGCACTGGGCAGCGAGAAGAACATTACTATCGTGGCGGCGAAGATGCAGTAGGCGGGGATGACGACCCTGCCGCCCCTGATCCTTGTCCCGTACCGGTCCGCCACGCTGCCCCCGATCACCGTGCCGGCCACCCCTCCAACCACGAGCATGACGCCCACCAGACCGGCCGCTCGGGACTCGCTCATCAGCGAGTAGCGCTGGTAGAAAATGGGCAACCAGGCGGAAAGCCCGTATACCGTGAACAGCAAGGCGGACACCCCCACCAGCGAATACCGCAGTGTCGGGATCGAAAGGATCGTCTTCATGTCGTCCTTGAGACCCTGGAGCAGCAGCAGGAAAAACCTGCCGACGCCCTCCTCGAAAAGCGGGCGCACCTCCGATTCGTCAGCCTCTTCGAAGGAGTGGACCGCCCCCACCGCCATCCTGTCGCCCATTCCCCTTCTTGGCTCCCTCAGCCGGTAAACGAGCGCTGCCACCACGAGCCCGGGAACCCCTGCGATGAGGAATGCCCACCGCCAGTGGAAGCGCTCCCCCACGAAGCCTCCCAGCGCCAGCCCTACGCCGGCCCCGATGAAGAACAGGTTCTGCTGAACCGAAAAGGCCCTCCCCCGCCTGCTCGGAGGGTAGTAGTCCGCAATCAGCGAGCTCGCCGAGGGCTCGGTGATTCCCTGGCCCACGCCGAGCAGCGCCCTGAAGACGAACAAGTGCAGGTAGCTCTGGGCCGTGGCGGTCGCCGAGGTGAGCAGGCTCCAGAAGACGACCGTCCACCCGACAGTCTTCCGCCTGACCCTGCGGTCGGCGACGTAGCCCGCCGGAACCGTAATGATGGCGTGGACGATTATGAATGCCGAGGTCAGCCATCCAAGGGCCGTGTCCGAAAGACCGAAGTCATCCTTCAGTTGACGCAAGACGCCCCTGAGGATGTTCTGGTCGAGCTGGTCCACCGCAATGACCAGGCCCAGTGCGAGCATGGGCCAGATGCCCGTCTCGAAGGGCTTCTTGTCGACCCGTGCGTCGGGTTCCCTGGCGGAGGCTGGCTGCGCTACTTCGTCAGCGTCGGCCCCGGCGCTGGCTGGTGCGGGGTCTTCGGAAGAAACCTTCCGGCCAGACCCCTCGGCGCGGGAGATTTCTTCCTTGTCTCCCTGGGGAGGCTCTTGCGCGGGTTGCCAGCTCCCCTCGCTCATCGGGATCCGGTCCCCCACCTCTACCCCTCCCTCCGTCTCCGCCTGGCGATCTTCTCTCAAGACCCGCGCACCGGCTGGCCCGCCACCAGAGTATCCATGCTCTCGAGCCCGTCCAAAGCGCGATCATTTTATTTACCCCGATTGGAGGAGCGTGGAAGCCAGACCCGAGCCAGAAGAGACTCTTGCCGGCGACCTATCCGCCGGGCCCACGGATAACGAGGGCCGTAGCTCCAGTCCGGTCGCAGGAACGCCCCCTCGAGCAGAGGACCTCTTACAGACGGGAACATCGCCCGAACGAGCAGGAGCTCCTGAGGACCGGACTAGCCCGGCCTTTGGCCCGCAGCGGCTGTTGCGACGGGGTGCCTTCTCGAACGAGAAGCTGAACAGCCTGATCGAAGCCTGCATAGCCGAAGCCGCCCCAGATGCTCCACTCGAGAAGGCCTCCTACGTGGCCGAAATGCTCGCCACCGCGTTGCGATTGCTCAGGGACGACGCCTCGGAGGTCGACCTCAAGCTCACCCTGGCCGCTCTCAAGGAACTTCGCTATACCGGACGGGTATTCGCCCCCTACCGGGCGGTGCGCCGCGTGACGATCTTCGGGACTGCCCGAGTGGAGGAGAGCTCGCCCGTATACCAGCAAGCCCGGGCATTTGCTCGCAAGGCGGTGGAGCGAGGCTGGATGGTCATCACGGGAGGAGGCCCGGGCGTAATGGCAGCAGGCAACGAAGGTGCAGGGGCTTCGGCCAGCTTCGGGCTTCGAATAAGACTTCCCTCCGAGCCTGGCGCCAACAAGACGATTCTCGGGGACCCCAAGCTGGTCAACTACAAGTACTTCTTCTCTCGCAAGGTCGCCTTCGTCAAGGAGTCGCACGCATTCGTCTTGCTTCCCGGCGGCTACGGCACACTGGACGAGATGTTCGAGTTGCTAACCCTCATGCAGACCGGCCGCTCGGATCCCCATCCCATCGTCCTTCTCGAACCCAAAGGCGACACGTATTGGGACGGCTGGCGAGAATTCGTGGAGCAACATGTGCTCTCCCGAGGGTTCATCGACCGTGAGGACCTCGAGCTCATGGACGTAACCGAGGACATCGACGAGGCCGTCGAGCTGATCGACCGCTTTTACGCCGTATACCACTCCCAGCGCTTCGTCGACGGCAAACTGGTCCTGAGACTCAACCGCCCCCTCCCCCCCTCCTACCTGGCCGAGCTGTCGGAGAAGTATGCCTCGATCCTGAGGGAGGGAAAGATCGAATCCGTACCACCTCACCCACGCGAAGTGGAAGAGGGTGACGCCCCGGAGCTCCCCAGGATAGCGATGGACTTCGACCGGAAGTCCTTCTCGAAGCTACGCAGGCTGATCGACGACCTGAACCGGGCTTCCTGAAAGTCCCTCTTCTGGGCCTGCGGTCGCCCAGGTCACCGAGGCGGCCAGCCGACAGCTGAACCGGGCTCCCTGAAAGTCCCTCTTCTGGGCCTTGCTGCTTTGCTCCGTTTCCGGCCGACCATCTCCTGCCGAAGGAATTACGCCGGCTGCTCGCAGCTCCCGAAGATCGTCTACTCAGTTTGCAGGCTAATCGCTTTCGGATGTTGCTTCCTCGGGTAGAGCGATTGCCTCCTCTTCGCCCGCGGGTTCCGCCTCGGTTGCCGAGTCGCCCGACTCGCCGGCGCCCTCTCCTGCACCTGCCATTCCCCAGGTCGGACTCTCCCGCCTGACCGCCAGCACGTACAGGCAGTACAGCGCGGCCAGCAGACCTGTCCACTGGCTTCCGGTGAGTCCGAAGATGGTCTTGTCGGCCCTCAAGAAGTCCTCGACCAGTCTTGCCGTCCCGTATATCGCGCCGAAGGTCATCGTCATAGCTCCAGGAAAGAGGTCCTTGCGCCGCAGGAACAGCATCAAAGCGAGAAGGCCAGCCGCCACGAAGAGGTCGTAAAGCGCGGTCTGGTGCACCACTTGCCCTGCAGGACAGGGAGAGCCGACCGTCTCCCCCACTATCGCAGGCGTAGGACACCTGAAGCCCAGTAGGAATCCGGTCGTCTTGCCGAGGTGGTCGGCGATGACCAGGTCGCCCAGGCGACCGAAGATCAGGCCCGCAGCCAGCCCCGGCATGGCCTGGTCGCTCACCTTGAAATAGGGGATCTTTCGTCTCCTGCAATAGAGGTACGAGAGCACGACGGCGCCCGTCATCCCGCCCAGCAGGGTCAGGCCCCCCTCCCATATCTTGAACCAATCCAGAGGGGACTCGAACTCGGAGAGGTGGTTCAGTACGTAAAAGAGTCGGGTCCCGACCAGCGCCCCGACCAGTACCCGCATCACGACGCCATAGGCGTGGTCTTCGGAGATGCCCGCCTTCCTCATGCCTGGAAGGAAGAAGGCGTAGATGCCGACCAGAAATCCCACGGCAATGCCGATCCCGTGGGGAGAGAGCGAAAGCGGCCCTATTCGGATGCGGACGATCGGATCGTAGGCGATGGCGGAGAGAAGAGATCTCACCTGGGTCGGGCCTCGGGGCGCACCTCTGAAAGCCTGGGATTGGCGGCATCACGGGCAGAGAGCAATGGGTTCGGATCGGGCCAGTCCAAAGCCACCTGCTCGTCGTTCCAGGCCACCCCATGTTCGTCGGTACCGTCGTAGACGCGGTCGACCAGATACATCAGGATGCAGTCCTCGACGGCGTAGTAGCCGTGCAGGACTCCAGGGGGGATGAACAGTGCCTGGGGCCGCTCGGCTGACAGCTCGATTAGTTGGCTCTCTCCCCTGGTGACGCTGGATTCCCTGAAATCGTGGAGCCCGACGACGACCTTGCCCTTGACGAGCACCCAATAGTCCGACTGCTTGAGGTGGTAGTGCAGCCCGCGCAAGACTCCCGCCCTGGATATCGATATGTTGGCCTGCAGCGGCGCCCTGGCGCCCTCTACCCAGGAGTCCCGCCAGACCTCGATGAAACTGCCCCGCTGGTCCGCGTGCTCCTCCAGGTTTATCAGCACAGCCCCCAGAATCCGCAGTCTCTTGGTTTCGCTCTTTACGAGACCCTCGGCCATATCAGCGTTCCCCCGCTAGATCGCGCGCTCGCTCACCAGACGAGCCTTCTGGTCTTGGGATTTCCGGCCCTGGCCTCGTCAGGGCGCCTTACCGGCGTACGATGGGGTGCTCTTGCGACCAGTTCCGGATCCTTTTCGGCTTCCTCGGCAATCTCCAGGAGGGCAGCCGCCAATCCCTCGACGGTCTCGGGGCTCTCGGTCTCGGTTGGCTCGAACATCAATGCCTCGTCGACGACTAGGGGAAAGTAGACGGTCGGGGCATGATAACCCTTGTCCAGCAGCCTCTTTGCGACATCCATGGCTCGGACTCCGCTCTGTTTCTTGAGCTCCTGCGCCGTCACCACGAACTCGTGCATGCAAGGACCTGTGTACGCCGGCGGGTAACGGCTCTCGATGAGCGACTGGAGGTAGCGGGCGTTGAGCACGGCGGCTGTCGCCACTCCCCTCAGCCCTTCGGCTCCGTTCGCGAGGATGTAGGCCAGCGCCCTTACGAGCACCGCGAAGTTTCCGAAGTGCGAGTGCACCCTGCCTATCGACTTCTCCGGCACCTCGAAAACGAACCGACCGGTCTCCTCGTCCTTTCTCACCAGCGGACCCGGAAGGAAGTCGGCCAGCGCATCCGAGACCGCCACCGGGCCTGCTCCCGGCCCCCCTCCCCCGTGGGGCGTGGCGAAGGTCTTGTGCAGGTTCATGTGCACCACGTCGAATCCCATGTCACCCGGCCGGCATACGCCCAGGATCGCATTGAGGTTGGCTCCGTCGTAGTAGAGAAGTCCCCCCGCTTCGTGTACCAGCTGCGCGATCCTGCCGATGTTCCTCTCGAAGAGTCCGAGGGTGTTTGGATTGGTGATCATCAGCCCTACGACGTCGTCCCCCACCGCCTTCTCCAAGGCCGCCACGTCGACCATCCCCTCGGAGTCCGACGGTATCTCGACGGCTTTGCAGCCCGCCAGCGTGACGCTAGCTGGATTCGTCCCGTGCGCTGAATCCGGGATCAGGACCACATTGCGGTTCTCACCCCTCGAGCGGTGGTAAGCGGTCATCAGCAGGAGTCCGGTCAACTCGCCGGCCGCTCCCGCCGGTGGCTGCAAGGTCGCCCTTGCCATGCCGGTCACCTCGCACAGAGCCCGCTCCAGCACGTACATGAGTTCGAGAGCGCCCTGAGCGAGCGATGCGTCGGTCCCGGGATGAAGTCGTGCAAAGCCCTCCAGATTCGCTACCCGGTCGGCGATCTTGGGGTTGTACTTCATCGTGCAGGAGCCCAGAGGGTAAGCGCCTGAGTCGACCGAGTACTGCCTGTGTGCAAGCCTCGTGAAATGCCCGACCAGATCCCTTTCGGAGACTTCAGGCAGTTCCGGAGGGCCTTCTGCGAGGTACTCGGGCGGGATGAGCTCCTCGAGGGAGGGGGCCTTGCCTTCTCCTTCGGAATCCGCAGGCTCTTCGGGAAGCGAGAAAGCTCGCCGTCCCGGCCTGGAAAGCTCGAAGATTACGGGTTCCGGGGCGCCTGAAGTCAGCGGGTCGGACGCCGCGCTACCGCCCAAGGCTGGCGCATCCGAAGCTCGGGTGCGAGTCTGGGCAGTCTCGCTCTCAGCGCCGAGCGGGGTCGGAGAAATTGCCCCTCTCCAGCATGGACTGCTGCACCGACCTGGGAACCGGCCCCATCATGTAGTCCTCAGGGAGCCTGAGCTCCTCCTGGTCGGCGTCCAGCCCTAGCTTCCTGCGGGCTTCCTGGATTTCGAACGAGCGGCGGTACGCTTTGGCCGCGTCGTAGCGCCCTCCGTTACTCCGGTCCTTGAACTCGAACCTCCCGTCGATGGCCTGTCCCGGCCTCAAGGGTTCCGGAGGAGTGTCGTTGCGCCCCACGAAGCGGTCCAAGAAGCGTCTGATCATTTCCCAATCCCGCGTACTGCCCGGCTGTACTTCTCGACGTCCTTTATCCTACGTGCAGTCGAGACGGCAATCAAGATGGTGTTTTCGATTTCGGGATAGTCGCTCTCCAGCGCTAGACCTCCGCTAATGCTCCTCTGCTCCATGGCACGAAGGAACTCGCTCGCAGGCATCGGGAGCCTGAGAGGGAACTCCCGGAAGAACGGGCGGCCAGTACCCAGCTCGAAGCCCGGGACCTCGGCCATTCGCTCAGCCAACAGGTGAGCCAGCCTACAGCACCTTTCCGCAGCTGCAGCCAGGCCACTGGGCCCCAGCCAACTCAGGTAGACCGCTGCCGCAATGGCATTGAGGGTCTGGTTGGTGCAAATGTTCGAGGAAGCCTTGGCCCTTCTGATGTGCTGCTCCCGGCCCTGGAGGGCGAGAGCAAAGCAGACCCGACCGTCAGCGTCCAGAGTCATCCCCGATATCCGCCCTGGAAGGTGGCGCAAGTACTCCTCCCTCGTGGCGACTATTCCCAGGTAGGGTCCGCCGAAGGAGAGGGGGTTTCCGAGCGACTGCCCTTCCGCCACGACGATGTCGGCACCATATTCTCCTGGCCTCTTCAAGATCCCGTTCGAGAGCGGGTCGGTGACCACCACGGCCAGGGCTCCCAGCCCGTGTGCGGTATCTACTGCGGAACCGAGATCCTCGAGTACACCAAAGTAGTTCGGCTGCTGTACCACGAGCGCTGCCGGCTCACCGCCGCCCTCCCAGACCTTTCCGCCAGCCAGCTCGATAGGGAACGCAGTGGCCAAGTCGTCGAGCGCAGCCATCCGAACTTCCAGGCCCGATCCCCTCGTGAGGGTGACCATCACGTCGAGGAACCTCGGGTTTACGCCACGACTGACGACGATCGAGTGCCTTCCCGTGATGGCTCTCGCCATGTTCACGGCTTCGGTCAGGGCGGATCCACCGTCGTAGACGGAAGCGTTGGCTACTTCCATTCCGGTGAGGCGGCACACCAGGCTCTGGTACTCGAAGAGCGCCTGGAGTACCCCCTGGGACACCTCGGGCTGGTAGGGGGTGTAGGACGTCTTGAACTCTGCGCGGTTGGCGAGGTCCTCGACGACGGCGGGGACGTAGTCGTCGTAGGCTCCGCCTCCTGCAAAGCACACCAGCGACGCGCCGGTGTTGCGCCCCGCAAGCTCCTGCATGTACTGCAGGATCTCCGGCTCGCTTGCTGGCCCGGGCACCTTCTCGGGGTCCAGCCCTACGATCCGGAGATCCTCAGGAATGGGACCGAAGAGATCCTCTGGGGAATCTAGCCCCAATGCGGAAAGCATCCTGTCTAGGTCTTGACCGGTGTGAGGGACGAAACTCATTTGGGACCCTCTCTGCCCGCTACCGAGAAGCAGAAGTGCGGCGACCTGCAAGGCCGGTCGGTCACAAAGGTTAGCACCCCCGCCGGCCCATTCCCGTCTGGCCAGCCAGGCATTCCGGACGGTTCGCCGGTAACAAACCCTCCGTGGGCACCCCGCGGCATGTACTCCACTGGTTAGCGCGTTGGACTGCGGCCGCCGTAGGTGCGGAACTTTCGATGGCCGTCTGCCCGACCACCGACGCCGCCTGCTGCAGCCCCCGTAGGTGTGGAACTTTTTGCGGCCCGTACCCCACTGCTCACCGCAGGTACTCGAGATCAAGGACAGCCTAGGAGCGCGAGAGCGAGGTCTTGACGAAGGGAGGCGCGGCGACCACCCCTGAGGCAGGCCTTCCCCTTATGTCGACATGGACCTCCTCGCCCTCCTTCACGGAGCCGTGTGGCATCCGTACAAGAGCAATCCCCTTTTCCAGGACCGGAGAGAATCCTCCGCTCGTGACTACCCCCTCTGCGCCGTCGGCCACGACCCGGTACCCGTGTCGGGGAATCGATCCCCTCTCTTGCATCACCACCCCTACCAGGTCCCAACGCCTGCTGGCCTTCCGTCCGGGGAGAGCTGCCTTCCCCACGAAGTCAGGCTTTTCTTCCGCGACGACCCACTCGAGGCCGGCCTCGTATGGGGAAGTGGTCGTGTCCATCTCGTTTCCCCACAACGGGTATCCCATCTCCAGCCTCAAGCTGTCCCTGGCTCCAAGCCCTGCAGGACCGCCCCCCAACTCCGAAGCGGCCCGCGCCAGTCCCACGAACAACTCCACGGCATCCCTTGCCGGCACAACCAACTCCACCCCCCTCTCCCCCGAATACCCGGTCCCGGCGACGCGTGCCTCACCTTGGGCGAGCACACCGAACCTTCCGGGCATCGCGGTAAACCCCGCCGCCCGGAGCGCCGCCTCCCAAGCAGGGCCCTGAACAGCGAACATGGCCGTCTCGGCTGTCACGTCGGCGGCATCGACCTGCAGCGACCGCTCGGCGACGAGGCTCCTCAGGGTCTGGAGCACCGTCTCTGTGTTCGCGGCGTTCGGGATCACGAGGAAAGAATCCTCGGCCTCCCACCAGACGATGACGTCGTCGGCTACCCCTCCCTGATGGTCAAGGGCCAACGTGTACTGCGCCTTGCCGACCCCGATCCTCGAGAGGTCATTGGTGAAAGCGGCCTGAAGCAGGTCGAAGGCTTCCGGTCCTTCGACGGCGATCCTGCCAAGGTGACTCACGTCGAAGACCCCCACAGAGGCGCGGGTGGCGAGGTGCTCTCGGGGGGTTCCCGACTCGTAGCGTAGCGGCAACAACCACCCTGCAAATTCGGTAGTCTTGGCGCCCAGGCGCTCGTGAGCTTCGTGGGCGGGCGAGAGCCTGAGGTGCTCGGCGGACGAGCTCACGATTCGAACAGGCTCAATTGGTCGGCCTGCGGACTCCTCTTTCGGGGCAGTGACGAGGGGTGGCGCCTCCGGGAATGCTCCAGTCTGGCCACGCTCTCCGAGAGCTCGTCATATATCGGCCCCAGGGCTATCGACAGCGCAGTCTGGCCCCCCTTCAGCGCGTCGACGAGACGCTCGTCGTCTCCGGGGCCGAAGACCAGGATCGTCCCCTCGGTGGCGATGAGGGTCAACTCGGAGGGGTCGGTTTCCATGGCACCACGGATATAGTCGATCGCCTCGCGGATCTTCTGCAGGCTCATTCCCGCCTCGATGAGGCGCTTGATCGCCTTGACGAGGACCAGATCCTTGAACGAATACAGCCGCCTGCTCCCCGAGCCCGATGCCTCCTTCACGCTGGGTGTTACCAGCCCGGTCCTGCTCCAGTAGTCGAGTTGCCTGTAGCTGACGCCCGAGAGCTGGCATACCTCCGGGGCCCTGAATGCACCGAGGACCTGGCCGGTCGCTCCCAGTGCTTGCTGGACAGAGACCGCCGCGGAAGTCTCGCTTCTACCGGATCTGTCGGTCCCCCTTGGGCGCCCTGCCGATTCGGAGCGGTGGGAGTTGCTGCCAGCCTTCTGTTCATGCCCCTTCATGGGCGCACGGGAAGCGCCCGGCAGCTGGCGGGACTTGACCTCGCCCCTGGATGTCTCCTTACCGCCGACCGGACGACCCTGCATTCCAGACGACCTCGCTTGGACGAAGACAGCGTAGAGAGGGTTCGACCGTCAGTTTACACGACGGTAATTACCTGAGTGAGATTAGAAGGCGGCTACATGAAGTCTTCGGGCTTGACGTTTTCGAGGAAACTACGGAACCGCTCGATCTCTTCTTCTTCCTTCTCCTCGGGAATGCTGACTCCTGCGGCGTCGAGTACTTCCTCCTCGGCGTAGATCCTGATGCCCATCCGCACCGCGAGAGCTATCGCGTCGCTGGGTCGTGCCGAGATCTCCTCCCGCCTGGAGTCGAAGGTGAGGTCGATGACGGCGTAGAAGGTGCCCTCTCGCAGCTCGGTCACCACCACCCTGTTCACCTTCACGCCGAGCGTACTTAGCATCTCGCGCATGAGGTCATGCGTCATGGGTCTTGGAGGCTCTATACCCTGCAGGGCCATCGCGATCGCGTTGGCTTCCCAGGGCCCGATCCAGATAGGAAGGAAGCGATCCCCGGTGGTCTCGCGAAGCAGCACCAGGGGCTGGTTGGAAGGTACCTCCAACCGGACGCCGACTACCGTAAGTTCGACCACCGCTCCTCCTCTGAAAGTCCCCGGACTACACCTGATCGCTCTGGCGGATGCGCTCCACGGACAGAACCCCACTCATCGAGCATTGTAATCCCGGGCCCCGACGGCAATATCTCGGTGAGCGACCCCCTGAAGCCACGGCCAGCCCCTGCATCAGTCCGCAAAGCGCCGTAGCTGACGCCTCAGCAATTCGTGCTTGAGCTCCCGGGCCAGGGAAGCCAGATCCCCAAGGGCAGAGCGCGCTATCTTCTGGGCCTCGGGGTTGCGCTGGCGCATGACCGGGTCGACCAATTGCTGGAATAGCACCGCCTCCTTGTCCGCGAAGACCTTGTACATCCGGAGGTGGCGAGCTTCCAGGCCCTGCCGCATCATTGCCTTGGCAAGTCGCGCAATCTTGAGGTCCTCCTCGCCGTAGACCTTCCCCTCGGCGCTTTCCCTCGCCTCCACCAGTCCGTATCTCTCCAGCTCCGCGATGCGATCAATCTCGATCTCGGCAGCGTCCGCCAGAGCCTCCCTGGAGTAAGTGCGCACTTCCGCAGAGGAAGCGATGGGTTCGCCCTTGGGGAGCTCGGCTTCCCCCGCTCCTCCACCGGTTCCCCACGGAGGGGGGGTGCCGGTCTCCTCGATGCTCGAAAGCTGGCGCTTGATGACCTTGAGAGGAAGGAACCTCTCCTTTTGCTGGCTGAGGATGTACTTCAGGCGCTCGACGTCTTCCTGGTAGAACTTCCGGTAGCCGCTAGGAGTCCGCTCTGGCTGAAGCAGTCCCTGGCTTTCCAGGAACCGGATTTTCGAAATGGTCACGTCGGGAAATTCGTCCTTGAGGAGGTTCAGGACCTCCCCGATGGTCAGGTGCGAGCGGGGCTCCCTGGAGCTCATCCCGCCGGACGGCCGGCGCCCTGGGCCCTGCCCTCGGGGGAGACGAAGACCATGCGGTACCTGCCGACCTGGATCTCGTCACCGTCGTGAAGGTCACTCTCTTCTACCCGCACTGGGTCCTCACGGCCTCGTCTTATGTATGTCCCGTTGAGGCTCCCGACATCCCTAATGGCGAACCCGCCGGCTTCGTCCCGTCGAAGTTCGGCGTGCCTCCTAGAGACCGTCACGTCATCGAGGTGAATGTCGGAGTCGGGGTGCCGGCCTATGGTGGTGACCGGCGAGTCCAGAAAGTACCGCGACCCCTGATTCGGCCCCCGAACCACCACGATGAGGGCTTGTCCCGACCTCAGTTCCGGCAACTCTCCCAAGTCGGCCGTTGATCCCTCGGAAGCTTCCAGGCCGACAAGGGTTACCGTGGACTCGTCCCCGTCCAGGCGCGCGCCGCACCGGGAGCAGAAGTTGGCGTCCCCCTCTGTCCGGTGCCCGCAGGAAGGACACTCCCTGGCTTCCATTAACCTTCCGCTTCCACGAACGTCTTGTAGGCACTCGCGTCCATCAGGTCGTCGAGCTCACCTTCGTCCTTGATTCGAATTATCGCAATCCATCCCTCCCCATAAGGGTCTTCGTTCACCTTCTCGGGCGACTCGACGAGAGCCTCGTTGACTTGCACTACCGTTCCCGAAACCGGCGCGTACACGTCGGAGACCGCCTTGGTGGACTCGACCTCCGCAAGGGCGTCACCTGCGGCGACCTCGAGTCCGACCTCGGGCAGCTTGACGAAGACCACGTCCCCTAGCGAGTCCTGGGCGTACCAGGTGATGCCGGTACGCACCGTACCGTCCCCCTCGACCCGGGCCCACTCGTGCTCCTTCGTGTATTTCAGGTCTTCCGGATACATGACCTTCCTTCCTGCTCGCGTTGACTGGCCGTCGGTCCTTCCCCTCCCTACTGCCCTCGGCAAATCCCCAGGACCACCCTGCTTCGGCGCCCATGGCTACACCACCAGCGCTCAGTTCAGGTCACTCCACCCTGGCCATGTCCTGAATTCGCCTGCCGTATTCCCGGGCCATGTCAGCTGCACGTTCCGTGGTCGAGCCCTCTGCCCAGATGTGGCAAGTGGGCTCGACTGGGTCCGGTGCCACCAGAACCCAGCCGTCACCTGTCTCGAACCTGACCCCGTCTACCAGAATCGCGACCAGACCCCTCGCCCGCTCGGCCATTGCCCTCATCACGGTGCCCTTCGCTTCCTGGGGCGTGTGGACCTCGATGTGGACTACCTTGGACTCCGGGAGGCCGTCAACTTCTCCGGACAGGGGCCGGTCCAGTCCCGCCACGTAGGCCGCCAGCTTCAGGAACTGGAGCATGCCATCGAAAGCCGGGAGAAATTCGGTGAAGATGGCGCCCCCGCTCGACCCGAGAACCACGTCGGCCCCGTCGGCCAGCCCCCTCTCGGCAGCTCTCGCCGGGTCGAGCTCGGTCCAGAGGACCTGCCCACCGCCGGATTCCACCTCCCGTACCATCTCGGAGCTCGCGTTCACCGGTAGTCCCACGAGAGCTCCCGGCTTGGAGCAAAGAGTCTGACGGACGAACAGCATCCCCACCTCGAAGTCGGTCAAGACCCGCCCGGTGTCGTCGATGACGTCCAGGTGCGTACCGCTCGGGTCGAAGAGCACGCCGAAGTGCGAGCCCGACGCCTTCACGGTGTCCGAGATACGCACGAGGCAGTCGGCGTGCTCCTCCTCGGTCATGCCTGCCCGCTCGGGGTCCGCGTAGGCGTTCATAGCCAGCAGGTCCATCCCCAACCTGCCTATAGCTCTGGGCAGGATCATCGCGGTCGGGCCCCACGCAAGGTCCGCCACCACTTTGAGACGCGCTTCGGCGACCTTCTCGCCTTCGACGGCTGAATCGAGCGCGGCCCTGTAGAACTCGAGGGCTCTCGGCGGAAAGTTGATCTCGCCGAACTCCACTGCATCGGCCCGGCGGAACTCCCCCCTCGAGAAGTAGCGTTCGATTTTCCTGTACCCAGCCTCGTCGAAGTTCTGACCGCGCTGGTTCACGAGCAGGATCTGGACCGAAGAGGGGTCGTCGACCACGGTCCTCACCAGCACCCCTGCGGAAGCTCTTGCTCTGAGTACGTGGAACCTGAGCAGCGGATCAGTCGTCACCTCCAGGTCGTCCACGTTCAAGCCAGTCGCGTTCAACCCTGCCATCAGCGCTCTCGAGAAGGTGCGGGCCACCCGGGAGGCGTCCCTGCCGGCAGCCACGACATCTCCCTTGGCTAGCGTGGTGCCTAGCGCCATGGCGAGGCGGGTGACCACCTCGGGAGTCACGTCGACGTTGGCGATTCCGACCACCCCGTCCCTTCCGAAGAGCTGTCTGAGGCCGCGCGACTCCCAGATGATGGAAGAGGAGACGATCGCTCCTGACTCCACCGACTTGAAGGGGTAAACCTTCACTTGAGGTTGAAGAATGGCGCGGTCGCCTACGAACGTGTCTTCTCCCAGGACCGCCCCCTCCATCACCGTGACACCCCGGCGCATGTCGGCGTTCTTTCCTACCACGCATCCCCTGAGCTGGGACAGCTCGCCGACATAGGCGTTGTCGTGGACCACACAGCGCTCGAGGCTGGCATCGTCCCGGAGGATCACGTTGCTACCGATGACCGTGTACTCACCGATACGGACTCCGGCATCGATCCTGCAGAAGTCGCCTATGAGCGCAGGTCCGAGTATCTCCGCAGTGGGATCGATTTCGACGCCCTCGCCTACCCAGACCCCCGGACGTAGCTCGAATCCCTCGATGGCGACGTTCACCTTCCTGTCCAGAATGTCGGCATGCACCTGCCTGTAGCTCTCCAGGTTGCCGATGTCGCACCAGTAGCCGTCGGCGACGTAGCCGTAAAGAGGCACGCCCTTTTCGAGGAGCCTCGGGAAGACGTCCTGAGAAAAGTCAGCAGGGCCCTCGGGAATGTAGTCAAGGATCTCGGGCTCGAATACGTAGATCCCCGTGTTGATCGTGTCCGAGAAGACCTGCCCCCACCCGGGCTTCTCCAGGAACCTTGCTATCCGGCCGTCTTCCTCGACGATCACGATCCCGAAGTCGAGGGGGTTTTCCGCACGCTTGAGCACGACCGTCGCCACCGATCCCCGCTCTTTGTGGAAGCGGACGACCTGCTCGAGATCGATGTCGGTCAGGGCGTCGCCGGAAATGACGATGAACGGCTCGTCCAGTTCGTCCGACGCGTTCTTCACCGACCCGGCCGTCCCGAGAGGTGCGTCCTCCATCGCGTAGACCATCCGGACATCGAAGTCCGAACCGTCGCCGAAGTACTTGCGAATCACCGACGCCAGGTAGGCGACCGTCACCACTATGTCCGTGAATTCATTCCGCCTCAGGAGCCTGACGATGTGCTCCATCATCGGCTTGTTAGCCACCGGCAGCATCGGTTTTGGCTGGTTGCTGGTAAGGGGCCGAAGTCGAGTTCCCTCCCCTCCGGCCATGATCACAGCCTTCACGACAACCGCCTACCTCCGGTAAGAGGCCCTGCCAAGTGACGAGACTAACACGAAGCTATTGCCCAGACCTCGCCCGGCCACACGTCGCGCCCATTCGCGCGGGTAACTACTGCTCTTCTGCGGCCTTCCCCCTTGCAGGTGAGACGCCGGGGGTCTCCAACGCAAATGCCTGCCCATCCTCGGCCGATCTTCCCCGACGTCCAGGGGCGGCGCGTAATGCGGCCACACCGTACTGCGCAAGCGCCACGTAGTACGCCACCGTCCCCGGGTAAGCAAAGGCCTTCGCCAGCACGTCGGCTGTCGCAGCAGAAGGCCAGTCGGTCGCGGCCGTCACGAAAAGCGGAAAGCTGAACATCAGCATCAGGGTCGCCGCCTTGCCGAGCATGGTCACCTTTATTCTCGGCCAGCCAGCGAGGGCAAGCAGGACGGTCGCAAGGGAAATGATCCCCTCCCTTACGAGCAACGCAGCACCGAGTGTCCTGGGGTAGTAACCGGTCGCCAGCAGCGTGACCAGAGCCCCGCCGACAGCCAAACGATCACAGATCGGGTCGAAGATCTGGCCCACCGAGCTGATCTGGTGGAGAGCACGCGCGACGACGCCGTCAGCCCAGTCGCTTACCCCTATCGCCACCAACACCAGGACCACCGCCAACTCGGACCGGTTGGCAGCTGCGACCGCCAGCGGCAGAAGCAGGGCAACCCGACTCGCAGAAATCAGGTTAGGAACGGTCAGAACCGCCGTGGTATCGATCTGGTCGGGTGCCTCGGCGCTGCCAGCCCCACCTCCTCGGGAAACGGACCCGAATCGCGATTTCGACCCGCTGCTACCGTCGTCGCCAGCCTGGCGCGTTCCCTCAGGCGAGCTTGAATGCCGGCCCTGCAGTCGCGTCCCTCGAGGGGCCGCTGGAGGTGTAGGTCGAGCGCTCGACAATTACCTGACCCCCTGACCTCGCGGTCACTCGCGTTGTTACGTCGTAGCTGGTTATGAAGTCGTCGGCACGGATGGAACGCCTCGAGAGGGGAGGAACCTCGACGACAGCTCTGGCCCCCACTCCTCCGGTGCTCAGGAAGTCGACGTCCACAGTAACGGAAGACGACGGGTTGGGGTTGGACACCAGAATCCAGGTCTCGAATCCTCCTGCTGTGGCACCCTCGACTGCCACCCACTGCGAACCTGCTTCGTCCACTGCCTCGCCGCTGGCCGCCCCTCTACCCAGCCCTGGGTGGTCGAAGTACATGGCACGCTCGGCCACCACCGCCGTCGGGGTGGACTCGACGAGTGCCGATACGTCGAAGGAACTGACGTAGTCGTTGGCCCTGACGCTCTGTCTCGAGCGAGGGGCAAGCGTCAAGGAAACGCTAGGACCCGGTCCCACCTCGGTAATGAACCTCACCTTCACCGAGGCACTTCTCGATGGATCGGGATTGGCTACGAGCACCCACGTCTCGAAACCCCCTGCTGTGGCCCCCTCCGCCAGGTACTCGTCGAACGCCCCGGCAGTCACCCCAGGAGAGGCTGTAGCCCCGCGACGCTCGCCCGGAGCAACATAAGTAGCTCGCTCAGCCACTACTTCGGCTCCGGTGGACGACACGAAGGTCGACACGTGATATGTGTCCACGGTGTCGTCAACCCGCACGGAGCGGCGTGACTGGGGCGGCAGGTTGAACGAAGGACCTACCACTGGCCCACCAGGCGTCATGTAGGTGATGTTGACCGAGGCCGAGGAGGAGGCACTCGGGTTGGCCACCAGAACCCAGGTTTCGAAAGGACCTGAAGTCGCTCCCTCGGCGAGGAACCACTTCGTGCTGCTCGCCATCGAAGCCTTGACCGCGTGGGCCCCCTCGAGTCCAGGCTGTGCCGCATACATGGCGCGCTCTGCCAACACCAGGCCGTCAATCCCTTCGACCACCGTGGCCACGTTATAGGTGGTTACCCAAGAGTCCACGAGCACGCTCTTGCGAGAGAGGGGCGGGAGGGAGAGAAGCGGCCCGGGGCGCGCTCCTGATTCGGTAAGGAAGGTGAGACAAACGTGGACCTTGGAGGAGCTGGGGTTGGCGACCAGCACCCACGTGTCGAAGCCCCCGGCCGTAGCGCCCTCCGCGAGGTAGCTCCGCGATACCGGCGACGAGGGTCGTATCGAGCAGGAAGGCTGGCTGCACCCTGTCGTCACGGAGATGGAAGCTGCGCGGACGATCCCCTGATTCCCTCCACCGGAGAACACCTGGTCGGACACTCGGACCACCCACGTGCCGCGCGCAGACTGCCCGTTGAAGGCTGCGAGGGATTGCTCGGGTCGGAAGGTTCCTACGACCGTCTTCGAAGTGACGGCCTGGTCCGCAGTGGAAATGGCGGCATGCGCCTCGTCGGAGAAATCCGCCCCCAATAGCCGGTTGGAGGAACCCCTCCTGTCGGAAAGAACGATTTCGGTTCCTTGAGGCGACCTTACGGTGACGTGCAGCTCCCCGAGGGCGACGTGATCGAGTATCAACCCGACTTCGACTCGCAGAACGGAACCGTCAGCCCCGACTTCCATACCGGTTTCCACCGAGCCTCCGTCCGGAATCGGGGCATTCGCTTCTCTGGCTATGGCATCCGGCTGCGGGCGCGTAGGAATCGTGAACCGGTGGACGTAAGTGGAGGAACCCGAGGTGAGCGTAAGCCTGAACTCTACGTCCTTCGTACACGTCCCCTCGTAGAAACCGAAGAAGGCCTGGCCGTTGGTTGCAGTGGCACCGGGGGCTATGGTTCCGAAGGACGCCGTACTCACCGACAGGGACGCCCCCGCCGACAGTGCCTGCAGCGTCCCGCTCACCGACGGAGCGGGCGCCGAGCCGAGGTTTCGTACCACGGCTCTCACGTTGAATGGCTCGGGGCCCCCCAGGAACCCGTCGGCGTCCCCCAGGTCGGAGTAGTTGACGCGCTCCACCGTCAGCAAGCTCGGCCCACCCACGTTGTGCACGGCCAGGGCGAAGTCCTGGTCGGTGCGGTCGGTGTTGTCGGGGACAGCGTCACCCGCAACGTTCTTGGCCTTGACCCTGACCGTTATCGGTCCGGACTGTCCTGGCGGTAGCAGGACCCGCTCGACGTTGTTCCTTGGGTCTGCGCTGCCTCCTGGGACGGAGAACTCTCCGGAGGTGTAGTTGCCCCGATAGAGATTCCCGCCCACCATCACTTCGAGGTCGAGGTCGTTGACGTAGGAAGCGCCCACCGTATTCCCCGGAGCGTCCGTGTAAGCAAGGGTGACCGCCACCGGCCTGCCCGGGTCGACTACCTGTGCGACGACCTCGTACTGCTGGCCGGTCTCGGTGAAGACGAAGGACTGGTCGACGAGCGGTACCGTCGTGTCGGTGAGTAGTCGGTCTAGCCCGGCAGCGCCGAAGCCCTGGTCGGAGTTGGGCACGCTCCCGCCGGAGCCGGCGCCCTGGAGGTAGACCGCTCCGAGAACGGCGTACGCCTTGAGCATCGCAGGACTTGGTTCTTTCCAACCCTCGATCGCGAACCACCGCCGGAGGAGGCTCAGCTGGCCCGCTACGTGAGGGGCCGAGAAGCTCGTGCCGGTACTGCTTACGTATCCCGAAGACCCTCCGGGAAGCGGGGAGCCCGGACACGACTGTCCCGTCGTTACGCGATGCGAGGCAACGTGAATGCCGGGTGCTACAAGGTCCGGTTTCTTCCTCCCGTCGGCAGTCGGGCCGCGGGCCGAGAAGGGCGAGATGTCGTCCATGTCGTCGGCAAGGGTGTTGGGGAGCAAGGTCTGACCGAGCGCGCGGTCACAATCGTCTATCCAGCCCGGTCTCGCATTCTCGTGCGACCCGACCGCGACGACGTTCTTGGCATTGGCCGGACTGGAGATCGTCTGCGAGCCTGGCCCTTCGTTGCCCGCAGCGAACACGAATGCTGTCTCCTGTCTCCCGGGGTCAGCCGTCAGGTCCCTCGTCATGGCGTCATAGATGAAGCTTAGGAAGTCGTATTCGGGCGTGGGAGAGGCGCTTCCCCACGAGTTGTTCGAGATCCTGGCCCCGGCAGAGTAGGCCTCCTCCTGGCCTCCCAAGACGTAGTCCGCCGCCAGGCTATCCTTTCCGGTTACCGGGTCCCTCCTTATCACCTTGGAAATCACCAGCCGTGCCTCAGGGTCGACCCCAATGCCGTAGTTGAACCCCTGGCTGTCTTCGGACGAACTACCGGACCCCGTATTGCGTCCGGCCACGATTCCCGCAACCTCAGTCCCGTGCCCTACCGAGTCCGCGATCGTCGGATCGGAAGTGTAGTTCTTGGCCGACACTACCCTTAGGCCCCCTGCTGGGCCGAGAAGGTCAGGGTGGACGGTAGAAGGCGTAATCGTCCCCGCAGCAGTGAGTCCGCTGTCGGCAACCTCGACGGCGAATCCTGGGTCGCCCCCGAAGCCCTTGGACTGGTACCAAGCCAGGTACCCCGTGCCCAGCAAGGCGTCGGAGCGGTCCGGGGTTCTGGAGCCTGCCATCCACTGTGACGACTTCTCGTCGAAAAGCTTCACTTCGGGCACGGCCTGAGCCGCCATGACCGTCCCCTGGCGCACGACGTCACGAGCGACTGCAGCGTCCATGAGTGCGATGACGACCCGGGCGCCTGCGAACTCTGCTGTGGCCGGAGACTCCTTGGCAGCGATCTCAATGCTTCTCGCCGTGTCGGCCCCTTCCCGTCCTGGTGGAAGAAGAAATGCCACCTGAGTCTCACCTGAAGCCCTCTCCAGTGACTCGTCCACCGCGTAGAAGGGGTGGAACAGCCCGACGTACTGGACCTCCAGGCGGCTCTCGGACTCCTCCAGCTTCCTGAAGCTCTCCTCGCTTGCAAGCGCGACATAAGCGTTCTCGGGAAGGTAAAGCAGCGGCTCGGCTCCCATTTCCCCGACCTCTGCGAGCCAGGAGTCATTGATCGGGCCTAGGGACTGAACGAGCACGAGTGACCGGCGCTCTTCGGAGAGAGTCCCTTTCCACTCATGGGGAATCTCGGGTTCAGTCGCCGTCGAATCGAAAGGAGACTTTCGCAGTCTCACCAGGTTCATGTCGTCCCGGACCTCGACGCAGCCCGCCCGTTCTTGGGGGAGCTCGTCCACGAAGCCGACACGGTATCCGGGACCGGCAGCGACCTGCCTGAAGCCCTTGACGGAGGAGGAATCGCAAGGATCGTAGACGACTACCTTGTGGGGACCGGGGCTCCGGTATTCGGTCCCAGCAACGAAAAGGTCTTCGTTAGGGGCAGCGGGACTCGGGTCGGATCGGTCTCGCTTAAGTAGGACAGGCCCGCCCTCCTCCCCCGAGCTCCCGCCTCCGTTGGCGCCTGATCCCGAGGTGTGCGCATGGAGCCCGTAAAAAGCTCCGGTCAGGACCGCGAAGAGGGACACACCAACCACGGCATTCGCAAGCCAGGTCTTCCGCCTGCCGCCATCGCGAGGCGCAGGCCGCTTGGCCCCAAATGCAGGCGTAGCCGACACGCCGGCGAAGAGATCCCGGGAGTCCGAGTATGACGTCATCGCGTTCCTCGCCCTCTCGCAACCGGTAAGGCCCCCAATGGCCCCGCGCTAGGTATGCCCGACGGGGCTCCGGGGTTTACCTGTAGCTTTGCTCGGCCAGGAGAGTACGGTAGAGGGCCGCGTCGACCTGGTGGACTAGAGCCCTGCTGTCCCGGCAAGGCTTAGCATAGCGACGAGGTACGACACTATGTCCGGGGCGACGAAGTCTGACGAGGGGTCGGCCCGCCCGGTCGGTGCGGACGAAAGTGGACCATCAGGCCGACTCGCTAGAGGCCTTCCCACCCGAACCCAAAAGGAGGGACCGCCTCCGAGCGTACTCCTCTTCGTCGATTTCGCCTCGGGCGAAACGCTCGTCGAGGATGCGTAGAGCGCCTTCGCCGCCGTCATGGTCACCCCCGTGGGCTGTGTCGCTCGTGCCGCCCTTTGCCCAAGGACGGAGAACCATGACCAACACGACCGCCAATACCACGAGGGCGACCAAGAGCAATACCAGGATCCAGAACGCCCACGTCCAGGACCCCGCCTGCATCCCGCACCAGGGACAGTACATCACTGCCTCCTCTACCTCTGCCAGCCGTCCCACATCCTACCGTCCCACCCCCAGTCAGCAGTTCGGCGCGAAACGGGTTTCGTCCAGCTGACCGGAGGCCAGCTCTTCTCGACACGGCAACCACGCCTTTGGCGCGCTATTGCCTCGGACACCGGCTCACCCCAGTGGTGGCGGGAGCTTTGCGGAGGCGAGATCCGGTCCGACATCTCTCCCATACGAGCGCGGCTTAGCAGTTCTTGATGTGGCCAGGGGGCAGGGCCTGTCCGCGCTTCCGCACCGAGCTTCTGTTGGCGTCGACCAACCGGGTGTGTCCATGGCCTGCGCGGCCGTACGGAATTCCTTCTTGTCGCCTTCCAGAGTTCAAGCTGGCATACCCGGTGCGTCGAGCCGTTCCGGTGGGCTGCCGCCGGCCCTCTGCATGCTAATGCTCCTCCCTCAGTGGTCGTTTGAGCTCGTAAAGGCCGGGGAAGGCGAGCCAGTCCGCCGTCAGTCTCCAAAGGCGAAGCGCTGCTTCGCCCCTTGGCACCTCTGATATGACCGGGCCGAACACCACATCTCCGCCCTCGACTACGAGCGTTGGCACGCCGAAGGCGCCGTACTTCTCCACTGCTTCCTCGTGGTCCGCCCTTACGGCCTCCGAAGTGGACGGGTCGCAGAGCGCCTCCTCTACTACCGCTGCTCCGAGTCCCATTCTCTCGGCGATTGCTTCCGCCGCCGCCGGCTCGTCGATCCCCACCCCCTCCTCGTGGATCGCCGCCCCCACCCGGAGGTACCACTCGTCAAGCAGGTCTAAAGACTTCCTCCTCAGTAGCGCCCCGACCCGCATGATCCCCCAGCTCGGTGACCATTCCTTCTCCCAAGGCGGTTTCTCCCCTGGCTTCCGGTTTATCTCTTCGAGGCTGAAGAAGCACCAGCGAATCTCGCCGCCTACCTGCCTGCGAACCTCCCGAGCCCACAGGGAAGTCCTGTAGGTCCACGGGCAGAGCGGGTCGAAGAAAAATCTGATCGCGATCCCTCGCTCGTACGAACCATGACTCAGCCCTTGTTCGCCCCTTTTTTTCATTGCAAATTTCTCCCAGGAAAGTACCCTTCCCGAGCCTTTAGGACTCCCGAGGCGCACCGGCGCCGCTGGCCCGCTCCCTGGGCCGATCCCCACCAACAGGCCACAACCCGACACCTCCGGGTCGAGAAAACGCCCCCCTCGCACCTGTGCCAATAGCAACTGTTGCTCCTCCACACATGTTCCACCTGGGGCAGACCGAATACGCCACGAGGAGACCATGGCCCTATTGCCGAGCTCCAGACTGGCTTCGCTCATGGCGGACCCAATAAGGCCGGCTGTACAGGCCCGGAGTCGACTCTCATGTTCCGACAGGTCGTCAGGTTGCCCTTAGGAGGCTGGACGCCTCGCCGCCCCACTGGCAGCTGCCACCTGCGGCTAACTTTCCTGCTGCCCTACTAATCCGAGAGCTCCCCACGGATCGCCCGAGCTCCCAGATGGCGCAGGCTAATGGTGCTTGCCGAACTTGCGGCACCATCGCACCGTGCTCGCTTCGGAGCCGCTGCTAGCTCCTCGCCGGTCACCCGAGAAACGCGGTGAAACGGAGAACCGACTCACCGTCACGGACCTAATAACGCTCCAGGGGAGGGGGATAAGCCGGACAAGGAGGTGTGCTGAGACATGGCTGCCGGCCAAGGCAAGTCCCGGCGGGACATCGAGACGGACTACCCTCGATCCCAATTCGTCGCGAAGCTTCGTCGCCTCGCAGACTGTCTCGAGCGAGGCGAAAGGTTTCGTATACAGATCGCGGGAGAACGGGTTTCGGTCCCGCCCGATGCAATCGTCAACATCGAGCACGAGCGCACCGAAACCGAAGAGGAAATCGAGTTCCAGCTCAAGTGGCCGCTCGGGGAAGGGAAGACGCGGTGACACCTTAGACTGGCTCCTCAGCCCAGCGACCGGTGGCACTGCGTCCGAACCCGTACCTCGAAAGGCTCTCGCTTGTGAATGCACGGAAGGAGGAGCTACGAGATGAATTGCCCCGTGTGCCCAGACGTGTCCTTGGTAATGGCGGACCGCCAAGGCATCGAAATCGACTACTGCCCGAAGTGTCGAGGCGTATGGCTGGACCGCGGAGAGCTGGACAAGATCATCGAGCGTTCCTCGAGACAAGAGGAACCGCCGGCCTGGTCCGACCCGAGAACTCCCCGCCCCTATTGGGACGACGACGACCATTACAAGTTCAAGAAGTTCAAGAAGAGGAAGAGTCTGTTGAGCGAGATCTTCGACTTCGACTGAACCCAACGGGCGCCTCTAAGCGAGTTCCCAGCTTCCAGAGATGGAGGGAAAATCGGTGCATCAGAGTCCAGGCGCACGTGGGAGTGGGGCGCAGCGGCGCAACCTACGACAACCACCCCGTATTCCGACTCCAGGCCCACCTGGTAACTCACGAAGCCCCTCCCCGAGGGCTGCTCCCCTGACGACGCTGCCAGCAGCGCCCGGAGGGACGGGGATACCGTAGCTCCGTACCCAGGAAACTCCCCAGGGTATCCAAGGGGTCCATCGTCCAGAGAACCTCGAGTCATTGCCTCGTAGACGACGTTCGGCGGCAGTCCGAGACCTCTGGACGACCCCCCCCGGCAAGCGCGGGCTCTTAGGCCCCGCTCGCTTACCTACTTTCGGTCGGGCCGGCCGGATTTGAACCGGCGACCTCTTGACCCCCAGTCAAGCGCGCTAACCAAGCTGCGCCACGGCCCGTAGACTGCTACAGCGTAGCAACGCCCGGACCAGCGGTCGGCCCAATTGCTCGCTGGCACCGGGCAAAGCCGTTCAGGCCGGCAAAGCGGTCGATCCAGCTCGCCCAATTGCCCGAACCCCTCCACGGACACCAGTCCGAGCCCTGCTGCAGCCAGGCAGCGACAGCAGAGCCGCACCCGCCGGCGCCACGCCGACCCGCCTCCACCCGTGTCATGCCCCGCCGAGCCACCGCACGAGCCAGCCCGCCATCTGTATCAACCGCAAGATCACATACAAGAGGAACGCTACGCCAAGGAGCTTTATGTGCCACGGCAGTGGAGCGGACCCACCCGGTCCGGCCCCCGTCTCCTCGGGAGCAGAGCCTCGCTCGACCGATGAGAAAGCCTCGCTCATGAACTCAGCCGCCCCTCCTGGTCAACGGGAGCAACGCAGACCGCCCGAGGCGCCAGATGGTCGCAGCCTGAGCCCCGAACGAGCCCACCCTGCGCGGGCAGCTCCCCGAACTCCAGTGGGCGCAACGGAAGGCCCCGTGACGAGCCAGCCCTTCGACGCCAATACGCCCTCATACGGGAGGTACTCCGTGGTGTCGCTCTGTGAAGTCTCGCCGCTTGCCCGAAGCCCGCTCAATACGAGCGATCAGCTCGTCTCTCAGCGAATCGGGCTCGACCACCGCGTCGACCACCAGGTCGGAAGCAAGTCGCATCAGGTCGACGTCCTTCTCGTACTCCTTGCGCTTCTCCTCGACGAAAGCCGCCCTCTCCTCGGGCGGGAGGGACTGGATCTTGTTGTAGTACACGGCATTCACAGCCGCCTCGGGACCCATGACCGCAATCGAGGCGGTGGGGAGAGCAAGGGTCGCCTCCGGCTCGAAGGCCGGCCCTCCCATGGCATACAGGCCGGCCCCGTAGGCCTTTCTCACCACCACGCAGACCTTGGGCACGGTAGCCTCCGACACCGCCGTTATCATCTTCGCACCGTGGCGGATGATCCCCTCCCGCTCGACCTTCGTGCCGATCATGAAACCCGGCACGTCAGCAAGGAACACGAGCGGAATGTTGAAGGCGTCACACAGCCAGACGAAGCGGGCAGCCTTGTCGGCCGAGTCGACGAAGAGCACCCCGCCCCGCACCGCAGGCTGGTTGGCGACGACCCCTACGACCCGCCCTTCCAGCCGGGCCAGCCCTACCACCACCTCCGGCGCCCAGAGCGGCTTCACCTCGAAGAAGCTCTCCCTGTCGACGAGCCTTCTGATGAGGAGCTTCATGTCGAAAGGCTTGCGCTCTTCTTCCGGCACGATCTCCGCGATCGAGGGCCCGTCCTCCGGAGGAGCTGGCTCGGAGGCAGGGGGCTCGTCCCGGAAATTCTGCGGGAAGTAGGAAAGGTAAGACTTGGCCGCCTCGATGGCTTCCTCGTCGGAGTCGACCAGCAGGTCCCCGCAGCCTGATACCGTGCAGTGCATCTCGGCCCCGCCCATCTCATCCAGGGTTGCCTCCTCACGGATCACGACCTCGGCCATCCGTGGCGAACCCAAGTACATCGAAGCGTTGCCGCGCACCATGATCACGACGTCGCAGAAGGCCGGGATGTAAGCCCCGCCTGCTGCCGAGGGACCCATGAGGCAGCAGACCTGAGGGACCCGGCCCGATAGGCGTACCTGGTTGTAGAAGATGCGCCCTGCTCCCCGGCGCCCGGGGAAGAGCTCCACCTGGTCGGTGATCCTGGCGCCGGCCGAGTCGACCAGGTAGACGATGGGAATCTCGTGGCGCAGCGCGACCTCGGTTATCCTGACGATCTTCTCGACGGTCCGCGCTCCCCAAGAACCAGCCTTGACCGTGGGATCGTTCGCCATGACGCAGACAGGCCGCCCGTCGACGGTCCCTGTGCCCGTCACCACACCGTCAGCCGGCAGCTCGGGGTCCGAAGCGTTGGCGAAGAGGCCGTCCTCCACGAAGGACCCTTCGTCCAGAAGGAGCGCCAGCCGCTCCCTTACGAAGAGCTTGCGCTGGGAGGCCAGCTTCGCCCTGTATTTGGGATTGCCTTCCAGAACCTGGCGCCGCCGCGTCTCGAACTCCGCCGCCTTCGGAGGCGCCAGAGGCTCGTCTCTTCCCTCGGAACGGACCTCTCCCACGGCTCAGCTCGCCTTCTTCCAGCGAGGCCCCGCCTTGAGCACCCCGCTACCGAGTTCCCGCCCTACCAACTCCTGGGCGAGACGCGCCGCTTCCAGCAGCTTTTCGAGGTCCACGCCAGTGCGCACCCCCATGTCTTCCAGCATGTGCACCAGCTCCTCGGTGCAGATGTTGCCGGCGGCACCCGGCGCGTAAGGACAACCCCCCAGTCCCCCGACGGATGCGTCGAAGTAGTTGACGCCGGCGTCCATCGCAGCGAGCACGTTGGCTAACCCCGTGCCCCTCGTGTCGTGGAAGTGGCAGTTGAGGACCAGGGGGTCGTCGGAGCCGACAGCAGTACGGACGAGATCGACCAACTCCGCCACCCTCGAAGGCGTCGCCATCCCCGTGGTGTCCCCGAGGGAGACTTCCCTCGCCCCGAGAGCGACGCACCGTCCCGCAAGGTCGGTCACTACTCGAGGAGCCACCTCACCCTCGTAAGGACAGCCCCAGGCCGTCGAGATCGTGCAGCCGACCCTGGCGCCCGCTGCTGCGGCTGCCCCCAGGACGGCCTCGAGCTCCCCGAGCGACTCCTCTCGCGTCCTTCCCGAGTTCTCGAGGTTGTGGGTCTCTGAGGCGGACAGGACGAACTGAAGGTTCTCGAAGCCCGCCTGAAGTGCCCGCTCGGCCCCCCTGGAGTTGAGAACCAACGCCGAGTAGACGATCCCGGGCCGCCTGGAGATCCCTCTCCAGACCTCTTCGGCACCGGCCATCTGAGGCACGCGGTCTTCCCTGACGAAGGATGCGACTTCTATTCGGCGGAGCCCGGTTCCCGACAGCGCGTCGATAAGGCGGACGCGGGCCTCGACTGGAACCGGGTTCTCGTTCTGCAGGCCGTCTCTTGGCCCTACCTCTCTTATGAAGACTTCCTCGGGTACCCTCACAGCCGATTTCCGCTCCCTTCCTTTGGGCTGACCTTTACCACCCTGCCGTGGGCGGTGCGGTCCTGCTGCTCACAAACAGCCGCGGATCTCTCCGGAGAAACTAGCCGGCCGGCTTCTATCTTCGTCTGGAGCCCCTCGGGACCACCTTCATCTTTACCGGGGTGGGTCCTATCCCAAGGCCCTCTCGCAACCGGTTCTCCAGGTACCTTACGTAGGAGTCCGGCAGCTTCGCCCCCGAGAAGATCACGAAGGTCGGTGGCCGCCGCGCCGCCTGGGTGACATATAGGACCTTCGGGCGGCGCCGTCTCTTTCTGTCGACAGGTGGGGGGTGAGCGGCCACGGCCTCCTCGACGACCGCGTTGACCCGCGACGTGGGCGCCCGGAAGTCGTAGGCCTGCAGGACCTCGTCTACAGTGGGGACGACCTTTGGCACGTTGTAACCAGTAAGAGCCGACACTCGAAGCAGTGGGGCGAACTCCACGAACCTCAGTCTTTCGACCACCTCGTCCACGGTCTTCTCCTTCTGCTCGGCCGAGGTGGCGTCCCACTTGTTCAGGAGCACGACTACCCCGCACCCCCCCGACAAGGCCCTCTTGGCAATGGCTTGATCCTGCCGAGTCACCCCCTCGCTCGCATCCAGCACCAGCAGTACGACGTCGGCCCTATCGATAACCTCGAATGTGCGGGTGGCGCTGTAGTACTCGACTCTCGACTCGTAGGCGGAATCCTTCTTGAGTCCCGCGGTGTCGACGAACCGATACCTCCGGCCATCTTCGAGCTCGACGACGGAGTCGATCGAGTCCCTCGTCGTTCCGGGCAGGTCCGAGACGATGGTCCGCTCTTGGGCGAGCAGCCGGTTGAAGAGCGTCGATTTTCCGACGTTGGGACGCCCGACGATGGCGACCGAGGGGATCTGCTCCTCGTCGACCGAAAACTCGGGCGCCGCCTCCCCCAGGGAATCGACAACCGCATCCAGCAGTTCCCCGATGTTTCTCCCGTGAAGCGCAGAGACCCCTACCGCGTCGCCCAGCCCGAGCGAATGGGCCTCCAGGGTCGCGTGCTCCCTGGACTCCGAGTCGACCTTGTTCACGACCACGATCACCCTCGGTGCGGCGGGGCCGCCCGTCTTCTTCCTGATTTGCCGGGCGAGCTCCCGGTCCTGAGGCAGCAGACCTGAGGCCGCGTCCACCACGAGCAACACCACATCAGACGTCTCGACAGCGACCTCGGCCTGCCTTGCTACCGATTCTGCAAGGTCGTCGCCGGCGCCTGTCTCCCACCCTCCGGTGTCGACCAGCCTGAATATCCGACCCCTCCACTCGCAGAGCTCTTCCTTGCGGTCCCTCGTCACCCCGGCGGTCTCGTCCGCTACGGCGACGCGCTTTCCGAGCATCCGGTTGAAGAGGGTGGACTTGCCGACGTTGGGACGACCCACGATCGCGACGGAGGGGACCTTGCTCATCGGAAACGGCAACGAAGAACCATCTACTAAGGACGATCTCGGAGAGGCGGCGTTGTAGACTACCAGCGATGACGGCTTCCGACCCCTCGCTTACCACCGAGATCACCAGCCACACCAGTACGCCGTCGGAGCGATCCCAGCCGGCGGAAGTGCGGGAGCTCGGGAGCTTTGCCACCTCCCACGCCAGTCACGATCACCCTTTGCCTTCCGCCCCCAGGACAGCACGCGACTGGGGAATCGAGGTGGACCGGGTCCTGATATCCAACCCTCGGGGTTTTTGCGCAGGCGTGGAGATGGCGATCAAGGCGCTGGTCTGGATGCTCCGCCTGTGCGGACCTCCGGTCTACTGCTACCACGAGATCGTCCACAACAAGAAGGTCGTGGAAGCCTTCGAGAAGGCGGGGGTGGTATTCGTCGACGACGTCTCCGAGGTCCCCGAAGGAGCCCCGCTCATGCTCTCGGCCCACGGGTCTGCGCCTGAGGTGGTGGCCGAGGCAGAGCGTAGGGGAGGTTTCGTGATAGATGCCGTATGCCCGCTGGTGACCAAGGTCCACCACGAGGCTCGTCTCCGAGCGAAGAAGGACTACGAGATCATCTACATCGGCCACGCGGGACACGACGAGGCGGTAGGGACCCTGGCAGTCGCCCCGGAAGCGATGCACCTCGTGGAGACCAGGCAAGACCTCGACTCGCTGCAGCTCAGGTCAGATCGAGCGGGAGTCGCCCTGCTCGCCCAGACGACGCTCTCGCACTTCGATTGGCAGGAAATCCTGGAGGAGGCCAGGACTCGCTTCGAAGACTTGTGGCTTCCGGCACGGGAGGACCTCTGCTACGCGACGACCAACCGGCAGCGCGCCCTGATCGAGTTGGCGAGGCGCTGCGACGCGATCCTCGTCGTGGGATCCGCCAACTCCTCCAACACCAATGCGCTGGTGAGAGTCGCCAAGGCTGCGGGGTGCCAAGACACCTACAGGATCGACGGCGCCGACGACATTCGCCCGCAATTCCTGCAGAACGCCCGTACCGTCGGCCTGACAGCCGGTGCCTCCTGCCCGGAGTCCTTGGTCGAGGAGGTCGTCGACTTCCTAGCTCCCACCCAGGGCGCGACCGAGCTGCGCGTCATTGACGAGGACGAGTACTTCCCCCTACCACCGAAGTTGAGAGAGGCGCTCGCGGAGCGCTTCGGAACGCTGCCCGACGACCGTACGAGAACCGCCGCCGACGCCCTCGCCGAGCTCGAAGACCTGGAGGCCCCCAGGGCCAGTAATGGTCGGTAGCTCGGCGCCAGCGGGAATTCTCAGGCAGCCTTGGGCCTGCCGGCGCCCTTGGCCCTAGCCTCGAGGTCCTCGAGCAGCGCTTCGAGGGACTCCTTGAGCGCTGCCGTAGCGCTCCTGCGGTCGAGTTTCCCCTCAGAGCCCACGTCTATCGGATCGCCGATCTCGATCAGCACTTTCCTGAAGGGGTGCAGAATTCCCCGGCGATCCAGCAGCCTGTCGGCCCCCCAGATTCCCACAGGAATGATCGGCGCGCCGGTCTTCTCTGCAAGGAAGGACACACCTGCCTGCAGCTCGCCCACGCCCGGTCCGTCCAGCCTCCGGCCCTCCGGGAACACGCAGACGACCTCCCCTCGGCCGAGCAACGCCGTGGCCGTGGCCAGCGCCGCCCGATCCCTCAGGCCTCGACGCACGGGAAAGCCGCCGAAGCGTGTGGATATCCAGCCTCCGATCCGGCGGTCCCAGATCTCGGACTTCCCCATGAAGTGGACGACCCTCCTGGTCGCGAGTGCCACGAGCGGGATGTCGATGTAGCTCCGGTGGTTGGGCGCGAGGATGACCGCTCCCGAGGGAGGAATCTTCTCCTTTCCGATCACCTCGAAACGGCACAACAACTTGAACGCCCAGTAACCCAAGGGCCACAAGAGGCGGTATACAAGTGGCCTGACGACCACCGGATAACCCCCATCGACGCGCAATACCGCCATTGCCTGCCTGCTCCTCCTCACCCACGGACCACCTGGGCCGTACCGCCGGCCCCTCTCTGCCTCCAGAGCGCTAGAATTCGCTCTACCACCTCCTCGGGCGTCAGCCCGGTGGTGTCGATCACCACCGCCCCTTCTGCCCTTGCAAGCGGCGATACCTGCCTTGTCGAGTCAAGCCGGTCCCGCATCTCGATGTCCTCGAGGAGCTCCTCCAAAGTCCGGTCCCTGTCCACCGCGTGCCTGCGTCGAGCTCTCTCCGCAGCTTCCGCCGTGAGGAAGACACGGACGGGAGCATCGGGAAAGACGGCGGTGCCGATGTCACGCCCTTCGACTACCGCTCCCCCTTCCGCGTATCGTCTTTGCTTGTCGACGAGTATCCGCCTCACCTCGGCAACCGCGGAGTACTCGGAGACTGCCCGGTCCACCTCCCTGGACCTTATCGCCTCGGTCACCTCGGAGTCGCCAACCCAGACTCGCCCGTCCGTAGATGTCCTGACCTCGATCTTCTCCGCCAGCCTCGCCAGGGGCTCCGTGTCGGTCGGGGGTATCCCCAAGCGCAGCGCCTCCAGTGTGACCGCTCTGTACATGGCGCCCGTGTCGAGGTAGGCGAAACCGAGCTCCTTGGCCAGTGCCCTGGCCACCGTCGACTTGCCCGACCCTGCGGGCCCGTCTATGGCGATGACGCGGGGAGCCTCAGGCGGCATCCGCACCCGCCAGGCGCCTCAGATCGGACACGAAACCCGGATAGGAAACTCCAGCAGCCGAGATCCCCCTCACCGTCGAGCGTCCCTCCGCGGCACACGCCAGGATCGAAGCGGCCATGGCTATCCTGTGGTCTCCGTGCGAATCGTAGTCCGCTGGAGCCGGCGGTCTCCCCAGGCCTCGGATATCCATACCGTCTTCGAACTCGTCTATGCGAGCTCCGGTCTTCCGGAGTTCCGCAGCGAGAGTCGAAATTCGGTCTGTCTCCTTTGTCCTCAGCTCTCGGGCTCCTCGGATCCGGGTCGTCCCCTCGGCGACACAGGCCGCCGCTGCGAGGATCACGACCTCGTCCACGAGGGGCGGTAGTTCCGCCTCGGATAGTTCGAAGGCCTGCAGCCGCCCCTGAAAGGCGGCCCAGGCCTTACCATATGGCTGACCGAGACTGCTTGCCGTCTCTTCCCACCCCATCCGGGCCCCCATCTCGCCCGCCTTCTCCATGAAGGCCCTTCTCGTGGGACTCAGACACACCGACTCGGCCTGCACCTCGGAGCCCGGAATCATGGCAGCGCCCAGCAGAAAGAAAGCTGCGGAAGAGATGTCGGTCGGCACGCGGGCGTCGAAGGCTGCGAGACGGGAGGCCGAGACCGCGACAGCCCCGTGCTCGATGGAGACCTTCGCACCCAGCACCGAAAGCATCGTCTCGGTGTGTTCACGGGTAGCCGAGCGCTCCTCTACGACGGTCTCGCCTGCAGCCGACAAGCCGGCTAACAGGACTGCTCCTTTTACCTGGGCCGAGGAGACTGGCAGGACGTAGTGGATCCCCCGGAGTCGCCCTCCCCTTACCACCATGGGCGCCACCCCTCCCGGAGAGGTCGAAACGGCGGCACCCATCAGCGACAAGGGTCGTGCCACCCGCTCCATGGGGCGGCGTCTTAGCGAGGAGTCACCGGTCAGCACGGACAGGTAAGGCAGGCCGGCGAGGAGTCCGGCTCCGAGTCTCATCGTGGTGGCGGAATTGGCGCAGTCGATCACTCGCCGAGATTCGCTCATTCCTTCCGGGCCCGAGCCTGCCACCGATACCTCGGTCTGCGAATGCCACTCCAGCTCCACTCCCAGGGCAGAAACCAACCCGGCCGTGGCGCGCACGTCCTCTCCGGTACCGAGGTTCGATATCCGGCTTTCTCCTTCCGCAAGCGCTGCCATGAGCAGGGCCCTGTGGGAGATCGACTTGTCGCCCGGTGGTGCGACCTCGCCTCTCAGCGCCACCGGTCCTGTGACGGTCAGGCAGTCGTCTGCAAGCGAGACCCTTCCACTGAATCCCGATGCCACCTTGCCTCCGGTCGGCTCGAAGCGCTGCCGCCTTTCCATCCCAGGGCCACCGGCCCCGCCTCCTGGACTACGAATCGAAGAGGGTGCGCTGCCCCGAATCGGCCGATCCCCCCGTTCCCTGCGAAACCTGCGGACCCACCGAAGCCCTGAAGCCTGCCTCCCGCAACGCCTTCCGGGCTTCCATAGCCTCTTCTCTCCCCTCGATAGCAAGGCGCAGCACACCTCTCGCCTCTGAGCTCGTCTCCATTGGATGGATTATCGAGACGTCGGCAATGTTTATACCCCTCTGTCCCACGACCGTCGTCACCCTGGCCAGAGTTCCGGGCCGGTCAGGGATCTCCACGGCGACCTCCCATACCTGGCGTGTGCCCTCCTTGCCCACGAAGAGCTCGTGCCGTGCAGCTCTCGCCTCGAAAAGAAACCTCCTCACGTCTTCCTCGCGCCCCTGGACGAGCCACCCCTTCAGCCGCTCAAGACGATCTTCCAGTTCCGATATCGCCTCCACCACCGCCGCCGCGTTCCAGGTGAGGATGTCGGTCCAGATCTCGGGACTTCCCGAAGCTATCCGCGTCAGGTCACGGAACCCTCCAGCGGCAAGCTTTCCAAGGGCCGGGTGGTTCGACGACTTCTCCGCTACCGAGTTCATGAGTGCCGTCGCCACGACCTGCGGCAAGTGACTGACCACGGCCACGAAGCGGTCGTGCTCCTCGGGGGGTACGGCGAGGACCCGGGCTCCGGTTGCCGAGACCAGTCCGGAAAGATCTGCCAGCGCCTGAGAGTCAGTCGACGCAGTCGGAGTGAGGACCCAGGTAGCCCCCCGGTAGAGATCTGCACGGGCCGCCTCGAGCCCCGTCAGCTCGGACCCGCACATCGGGTGGCCCCCGACGAAGTGCCTTCCCTCCGGAAGGGCCGACTCGACCTCGGAGACGATGCGTGCCTTGACGCTCCCGACGTCGCTCAGGATGCACCCCTCTGGCGCCGCCTCTGCTGCCCTCAGCGCCAGCTCCGGCACCTTGGAGACCGGCGTGGCGACGAAGACGAACTCGCACCCGCTGACCGCCTCTTCCAGAGAGGAGAATCCCGTGTCGACCGCCCCGGCTCGCTCCGCTCGCTCCACCACCTCGGGCGTGCGGTTCCAGCCCCTGACCTCGACCTCGACACGCCCCTCTGCAGTAGCCTCCCGAAGGGCCATCCCCAGCGAGGCACCCATCAGTCCGAGGCCAGCGATTCCGACGACGACGCGGTCGCTACGTGGAGCTGGCACCAAGCACCCCGAATTCGAGTCGATACATCGGTGGAATCAGGGCAGCGCGGGGCTGCCGTACGGATGCATTCAGCCGATGGTCCGCCCCATGATCGGGGCCATCTGGGCTAGCTCGCCCATCAACTCTTCGAACTGGTGGGGCAACAGGGCCTGGGCTCCGTCGCAAAGGGCCTCCTCGGGGCAAGGGTGGACATCCACCATGACGCCGTCCGCTCCCACGGCAAGAGCGGCCCTCGCCAGCGGTCCGACCGCGTAGGCCCGCCCCGCGGCGTGGCTTGGATCCACGATTACCGGAAGGTGAGTCAGTTGCCGCAGGACCGGCACTGCCGAAATGTCCAGGGTGAACCTGGTGGCCGGCTCGTAGGTCCGGATCCCTCGCTCGCAGAGAACTATCGACTCGTTGCCCTCCTTGGCGATGTACTCCGCGGCCAGGAGCCACTCCTCTATGGTGGCGTTGAGCCCCCTCTTGAGGATCACCGGCAGGGGCTGCCTTCCCACTTCCGAGAGGAGGGAGAAGTTCTGCATGTTTCTGGCGCCCACCCTCAAAGCATCTGCGTACCCCGCTACCAGCTCGACGTCGCGCGCGTCGACGACCTCGGCGACGAAAGGGAGTCCCGTCTCGCGGGAAGCGTCCTTCATGATCTCGAGGGCTTCCCTCCCCAGTCCCTGAAAGGAGTACGGGGAGGTCCGAGGCTTGAAGGCCTCTCCCCTCAGGATCGTGGCACCCGCCGCCGCAACCGCCTTGGTCGAGGTGAGGGTCTGGTCCCGGTTCTCGACCGCACATGGGCCCGCAACGACCGCGAAGTGTTCGCCGCCCACCTTTGCCCCACCTATCGACACCACAGTGGGGCCGTCCTGGGACTCCTTTGCGACGATCTTGTAGGGCTTGAGGACGGGGACGACCCGTTCGACCCCGTCGAGGGCCTCGAGGGGAAGCCGGGCGATTTCGTTGTCGTCGCCTATGGCACCGATGACGGTGCGGAATCTCCCCCTGGAGACATGGGCCTCGGCTCCGACGGTCGCCAGGCGCCGGACGACGCGTTCGACCTCCTCGTCGGTGGCATTCGGCTGCATCACGATCAACATCTACGACTCCGACTCGGCCGCGTCCGACTCCTCGCCTTCATGTGCCAGGTCCGCACGGAGCCTCCTGGCTTCACCCTCGTAGACATGTCTGATCTGGTCACGGGATCTCGAGCTGTAGCAGTGGACCAGAACCCTGATGCACCGCTGTGGGCTCCCGGGAACCGACATTTCTCTGGCACCCAGAAGTGGCACGTCGTCCAATCCCAACGCCCTGGCACCGGCTGCGGGGTACTCGGCCTGGAGGTCCTCCGTCGCGGTAAAGATGATACTTACCAGGTCTTCGGCCGCGATCTCGTTTAGCCTCATTATCTTTTCCAGCAGGGCAGCCGTCCTGGCGACGATCTCCTCGGCATCGTCCTTACTAACCGTGGTCGCCCCGCGAATCGCGACCAGCCTCACGGATACCTCACTTCCCCTTCCCCGAAAGCCCAGCGAGCCCCCAGGTATCGCCGAGCGCCCCCGAGCTCATCTGTCGCCCTCCTCGCCGGCGCCACCGCCTCCAGACGCCCTGTACAGCGAGTGCACCTCCGCAGGGCTGAGAAAGCGCCACTGCCCGGGGCGGAGCTTCCTGTCGGAAAGAGGCCCGATCTTGACCCGCACCAGCTCTTCTACCTCCCCTCCGACAGCAGCAATCATCCTGCGTACCTGTCGCTTTCGTCCTTCGGTGATCGTGATCCTGAGTATCCTCCTGTCCCCGACCCTGTCTACCTGGCGGACCTTGGCGGGCAAGGTCTTTCCGTCCTCCAGCTCCACCCCCGAGGACAGCTTGCGCAGTGCACCCGGGACCAGCTTGCCTTTGACCGCGACTACATAGGTCTTCGGAACCTTCGAGGACGGGTGGGTAAGACGGTAGGTCAGTTCCCCGTCGTTCGTCAGGATCAGCAATCCCTCACTCTGCTTGTCCAGTCGACCTACAGGGTAGAGCCTGTGCCGCTCTTTCAGATCGGAGGGAAGGATGTCCAACACCGTCCCCTCGGCATGGGGATCGTCGACGGTACACACGAGCTTCCTGGGCTTGTTCACGAGAACGTAGACCTTCTCTCGGGAAGTCGGTACAGGTTGTCCGTCCAGGGTGACGGCATCGACCTCGGGGTCAGCCCGGTCCCCGAGAACCGCTGTCCTCCCGTTCACGGCCACCCGCCCCTCGGCAATCATCTGCTCGCACTTTCGCCGCGAGGCGATGCCGGCGTCCGCCAGGAGCTTCTGGAGGCGGACCTTAGCCGGCGTCAAGGCTCGACTGCGCTGAGGGCAGCTCGCCGTCGATGTCGGGTGGAGGAGCCTGCCCCTCTTCGCCGGAGTCCCCGGGGCTGGGGTGAGCTGTCGGGCGCAGCGCCGCTTCGATCCGTTCGGCCTCGCCGGGCTCGGGCGCAAAGTCCCTCAGGGGCGGCAACTCTTCGAGCGACGAGATCCCAAGCTGTTCGAGGAACCGGGTCGTGGTCCCGTAAAGAACGGCCTTACCCGGCCCCCGGTCGCGGCCGACTTCCTCGACCAGACCACGTACGACTAGGTTCCTGACCACGGCATCGCAGTTCACCCCCCTTATGGCCGCTAGCTGTGCCCTGGAGATGGGTTGCTTGTATGCGACGATGGCGAGAGTCTCGAGCGCGGCCGCCGACAGGCGTGCGTCCTGCTGGGACACCATGAAGGACTCCACGTAGGCTGCTTCTTCGGGATGCGAGTAGAACCTCCAACCTCCTGCCACCTTGCGCAGAGCAAATCCCCGTCGCTCCTGCTCGTATTCCTCGGAAAGTCGCTGCAGCGCAGCCTCGATTTCGGTCTGGGGCACCTCGCAGACCTCTGCCAGCATCGACGCCGGGACCGGGTCCTCGGCCACCATCAAGATGGCCTCGAGGTGTCGGGCTAGCTCTCTTGGAGAGCCCGGCCCCTCCGCGGGCCTTGGCATGTGGCCCTCCTCGCCCTCGTGCTGCCCTCCGCCTCCCCGAGGAACCTCGTCCGTCACTCCCGTCCCTCCATCTCCGTAGGGCCCGCGGGTCGCTCGAGGAGCGGACCGGGCACTTCCGGGCCCTCCGGGCTTGCCGGCGGACCGTCCTGGTCGAGCCCGCCTCCGGCCTCACCGTCTTCGTCCAGGTCCATCTCCGCCCAGTCGATCTCGGTGCCCCCCTTCCATATCACGGTCATCTCCCCGAAAGTGCGGAACTGCTCGACGTCGACAGCCTCGCGCTTGTAGAGCTCGAGCAGCGCCAGAAAGTGCAGTCCCACTTCGAGCCTCGACTTGCAGGGCGCGGTCAGGTCCCTGAAAGTCACCTGCCTGGCCGCCTGGATCCTCTCCGCAGCAGAGACCAGTACCTCCTCGAATCGGATCGGGGGCACGTAGATGTGGTCGAGGCCAGGTTCGGGAGCGTACCGGGCACGATCCAGGGCCGCTGCAGCCAGCTCCGCGAGGCGTCCAGGACTCACGCCGGCGAGCAGCGGCGGCATCACCCCCCTGAAGCTCTCGTCGGGTCCGACTGCTCTCGGAAACAGGCAGCCACCCTCCCCCAGGCGCTGGCGCAAGACCTCGGCTGCCCTCTGGAACGTCCGGTGCTCCAGCAACCTGGCGATGAGGACGTCCCGCTTCCTGGTCAGCTCGGCGTCCACCTCTTCGACACCCTCGTCGGCCGAGGGCAACAGCCTGGAGGACTTCAGCTCGATCAGCGTCGCAGCGATGAGAAGGAATTCCGTCGCGGTCTCGAGATCGATTTCCTCGAGACGCTCCATTTCCCGCAAGAAGTCGTCGACGATATCGCTAAGGGAGATGTCGTAGATCTCGACCTGATTGCCGGTGATCAGGTGCAAGAGCAGGTCGAAGGGCCCCGAAAATACCGGCGTTTTGACCTCTACAGTCATCCCCAGTCTTCCCTTGCGCTACCCGTCCTGACCCGGCCGACCCGAAGCCCGACGCGCTGCCCGGCACTTCCCCAGACCTATGGCCGCTCGCGCGCCGGACAGGGTCTCCCTCGCAATAGGCTCGACCTTCTCGAAGCCCGAGTCAAGGACCTCATCCACGCGGCCCGGCTCTGCCGCCTCCTCTCTGCGCTTGCGAATCGGCTCCAGCGCCGCGTTGAGGTTGGACGTCAACTCGTCCTTGCACGCCACGCATCCCCTCTCACCCGCCCTGCACTCGGTGGCGACCTTCAAGGTGTCCTCCGGCGGAGTGAACAGCTCGTGGAGGGCATAGACGGCGCACACCTCCGGTCGGCCGGGGTCCTTCAGGTGGATCTTCTGAGGGTCTGTTATGTAGGAGCGGACCTTCTTGGCGACCACTTCGTCTGCGTCAGCCAGGAAGATGGCGTTTCCGTAGGACTTGGACATCTTCCTTCCGTCCGACCCCGGCACCCTGGCCCCCTCGCTCAGCAGCCCCAGGGGCTCAGGAAAATACGGGCCTCCGAAGAGGTGGTGGAAGCGCCGGACTATCTCCCTGCCCAGCTCCAGATGGGGCAACTGGTCCTCGCCCACGGGGACCACCTCTCCCTTGACGATCGTGATGTCGGCCAGCTGGAGCACGGGATAGCCCAGGAACCCGTGGGTCGATATTTCACGCTCGGAAAGTTCGGCCAGTTGCTCCTTGAACGTCGGATTTCGCTCGAGCCAGGAGATGGGCGTGATCATCGAGTAGTAGAGGGCGAGCTCGGCGACTTCGGGCAAGTCGCTTTGCCTGTAAATGACGGCCCTGGCTGGGTCCAGCCCCGCTGCGATGAGGTCGACCACGAGGTCGGCGGTGTTGGCCTGCAGCTCCGCGGTGCGGTCGAAGTCGGTCGAGAGCATGTGCCAGTCCGCCACGAAGACGAACACCTCGGTCTCGTTCTGGAGTGCAACCAGGTTCCTGACGTTGCCGAAAAGGTGTCCGATGTGGAGCTTGCCCGTTGGCCGGAAGCCGGTCAGCACCCGCCTGGACTTGGCCTCTTCGAATGAAATGGTTCCTGGGACGGCCACCTCTCTCCTCGCTTGACTCATTGGCTCAGATGATCTGCCCCGGCGGTACCGGAATGGCGAACTCGCGACCGGCGAATCCACCGTAGGTCCGCTCGAATTCCGATTCCGAGACCTCTCTCAGCCTGGACAGCACACCGGGATCGACCCTAGTAGCCTCCTGGACGACGACCAGGACCTTGAGTCCCAACGACGGGTCGAAGAGCGGGCTCGGAGACACTGCCTGCACGGGCCGGAGTCCGATGTCCTTCGGGGCCGAGGGAGCCTCGCCCGTACCCGGCTCGGGCGTGGTCCCTCCCCCGACGTCCGGCGCCGGCGCACCTGGTAGAACTCCGGGAGGCGCAGCAGTGCTACCGGCCCCGGGTATCCGTTCCCGCAACGCCCTCACCGAAACCTGCTTCTTTTCGCCTGGAGCCAGTTCGAAGGCATGGTTCTCTAGTGCGACGAAGCGGGCACCGGGCCCTCTTTCCAGGTCGCCCACCGCATAGGGCACCACGGCTGCCACGACGAGCCGGGGCCCGCTCTCCTCGTTGGAGACGACGAGGTCGAGTGTCACCTCGTTGCTGCCGCTACCGGGTAACGGAGTTACGAACCCCGCCACGTCCAGCTTCAGGGTTCTCTCGAGCACTTCGGAGGGAGACTGGAGCTTGTCTCTGTTCCGCAAGAACATTGCGGCCACACGATCCCCGCCTCCTTCCGGCCCACCCGATGGGCTGGCTTGCTCGCCTCTCGCGCACCCCGCCAGAGCGAGGAGGCTGAGCGTCGCGATCAGGGCCACCAGTCTGCAACCCACTTGCGGTGTCGGCTCTGGGGAGCCCGTCTCAAGGCGTTCGGGGCCGCCTCTTGAAGCTACACGCATCGCGCCTACCCTCCTATCCCTGCGACCGCCCTTACGAGGCGGGCGACTGCGTAGTACGTGGGGGCTGCAAGCACGAACACGAAGACTGCCAGAACGGCCAGCCATGCCGTCGGGCTCGAGAGCGCACGGGTTACCGAGCTCTGCGGAAAGAGGTACCTCCAGAAGAGTGCCCCGTCCAGTGGACCCGCGGGGAGCAAGTTGAAGACTCCGAGCACTCCGCTCAGCACCCCTACTCTCAATGCTGCGATCCTGGCTCCTTCCAGGAAGACTCCCGCTCCTCCCGCACCGGTCGCCAGCTCTCCAGCGCTGGAAAGTGCCCTGGCAGCGAGTGCTGCCAGCAGACAAACAAGAAAGTTCGACGATGGTCCGGCCAGTACCGTGAGCCCAGGCCCCCACCTCCTGGATCGCATGACCGAGGGATCCACGGGAGTGGCAGCGTAGCCGATCACAGCATCGGAAGTGAGGATACCCAGGAGCGGAAGGAGGACGGTTCCGAAGGGGTCCATGTGTGGCAAGGGGTTGAGCGTCAGCCGCCCTGCGCGGCCCGGAGTGGGGTCGCCGAAGCGATTGGCCGTCCAGGCGTGGGCGAACTCGTGAACCGTGATGCAGAAGAGGAAGACCAGATAGCTCAGGGCATCGCCAAGAAAGGTGCGCAAGCCCCTTGATCCTCGACTTACCTGTCCTGGAGTCCCTCGCCCTCGCCCGGGGAGACCTCAGCGCTGGCAGGAGATGCAGCGCAGGGCATGGGGTCGAGCTTCGAGCCGCCTCATGGGGATCTCCTCACCGCAGACCTCGCACTTGCCGTAAGTGCCGGCGTCCATCCGCGCCAGAGCCTCCTCGACGTCAGAGAGCGTCACCTGGAGCCTGTCGATGAGCGCCAGCGTCTCCGCCTTCTCGGCGGTCGCGGCGGCCGAGTCGGCAAAGCCCTCGTTCACCGGGATCTCCACGCTCCCCGACTCGATATCGACGCCCAGCTCCTTCAGCTGGACGATGAGGTTGTCCCTCTCCTCCTCCAGCCGCGTCCTCAGGTGTGCGTACTTGGTCGTCATGGCTATCGACTCCGGTCGGATTCTGCTGCCCGGTCCCTAGCGGGCCCCCGAGCGCGGGTGAGTGCTTCGGTAGACGGACTCGATGTGAGAAAAGGTGACCTTGGTATACGCCTGGGTCGTAGTAAGGCTAGCATGCCCCAGCATCTCCTGGACGGCCCTTATGTCAGCTCCTCCCTCTAGCATGTGGGTGGCGCAGGAGTGCCTCAGCACGTGAGGGCTCAACTCGGCCTCGAGACCCACCCTCGCCGCCCTGCGCTTGAGGATCGTCCAGAGCCCCTGCCTGGTAAGCCGCTCTCCACGAGCGTTCACGAACAGTGCAGCAGGAGCTCGCTTCCTCGACGCCTTTTCTACCAGGACCGGCCTCGAAAGGCGGAGATACCGCTCCACTGCTTCGGCTGCCGGACCACCGACCGGGGCGATTCTCTGCTTACCGCCCTTTCCCGATATCCTCACGATTCTTTGCTCGAAGTCGAGGTCGGACAGGTCGAGGCCGGCGGCCTCGCTGATACGAGCCCCCGTAGAGTAAAGGAGTTCGACGATCGCCCTGTCCCTGATGTCGACCGGAGACGGGCCGTCTATGCTCTCGATGAAGGCCTCCACCTGCTCCCTGCTCAGCGCCCTGGGCAGGGGCCTCGGGATCCTTGGCGCGAAGACCTCCCGGGCAGGGTTGGCCGAAGCCTTGCCTTCGGCAATGGCGAAGTCGTAGAAGCTTCGGATGGCTGACAGGGCCCTGGATATCGAGCGCGGCGACAGCCCCTCCGAGCGGGCACGCCTCACGAAGGCTTCGACGTCTCCGGGTCCCGCCTCTTCGGGCACGACCTTGCCGGTCGCCATGAGGTGACCGAGGAACCTGGTGAGGTCCCGGCGGTAAGACTCGAGGGTGTGCGGAGACCTCCCCTTCTCCACCGCCAGGTGGTTGAGGAACTCCTGGACCTCGAGGAGGGCGGCCTCGTCTACCGCGAGCCTGGCCGGACGCGAACCCACTCAGCCGAGCACCTCCTCCAGCGAGGCCGGCTGGACCCCGAGCGCTTCGGCTACCGCCTGGTTGACCACCCGGCCCCCGGCAATGTTGACGCCCTCGGCCAGCTCTGGGTAGTTGCGAAAGACCGCAGGAATCCCTTCCTTGCACATCGCGAGCACGTAAGGGAGGGTCGCATTGGCGAACGCGAAGGTGGAAGTGTGAGGAACGGCACCAGGCATGTTGGAGACCCCGTAGTGAATGACCGACCCGACCTCGAAGATCGGGTCCTCGTGAGTGGTTTCTCGAGAGGTCTCGCAGACCCCGCCCTGGTCTATCGCGACGTCGACGATCACGGCGCCCGGCTTCATCGTCCGGACCATCTCCTCGGTGACCAGAAGCGGTGCCCTCGCTCCCGGAACCAGCGCCGCTCCGATCACGACGTCGGCACGGGCGACCTCCTCGGCGATCGCCAGCCGCGACGAGTACAGAGTCTGAATTCTGCCTCGGTGGATGGAGTCGACGTAGCGCAGCTTCTGGGTGTCCTTGTCTATCATCACGACCTCGGCCTCGGCTCCCTGGCTGATCCAGGCAGCGTTCTGGCCGACGATTCCAGCTCCCAAGACCACGACCCTGGCGGGCCTGACTCCCGTCGCCCCTCCGAAAAGCACGCCCCTCCCACCGCTTGGCCGCTGGAGGTAGTGGGCGGCAACGTGGGGTGCCATCCTGCCGGCAACTTCCGACATCGGGGCCAGCAAGGGAAGGGAGCCGTCCTGCTTCCTTACGGTCTCGCACGCCACGGCGACCACACCGGCGCGCATCGCAGCCTCTGCCACCTCGGGGTGAGCGGCCAGATGAAGGTAGGCAAAGAGGACTTTCCCCGGCTGGAGCAGGGAAAACTCGTCGGGAGTGGGCTCTTTGACCTTGAGGATCAGGTCGGCCTCCTCCCACACGTCTGCCGGCGTGGGCACCAGAGTGGCTCCGGCCGCCGCGTAGTGAGCGTCCGGGATCGACGAGCCCTCGCCCGCCCCCTCCTCCACGAATACCCGCACGCCTATGTGGTGGAGCTCGGCGACCCCTTCGGGAGTGATCGCCACCCTGTACTCGGAAGGCTTTACTTCCCGGGTGACGCCGACGGCAAGCATCAGCCTCCGATCCCCAGGCGGAGCGAGGCGAGGGCCAGCGCGACGATGGACTTGGCGTCACGGACCGTGCCGTCCTCGACGAACCTGCTCCATTCCCCCAGCGGGATCCGGACGAACTCCATCCGGGCCTCTTCTACCCCATGCGGACCCGGTCGCCCTACCGGAGCCGACCTCACGTCCACGGCCACGAACGCGTGCATCACCTCGTCCGTGAAACCCGGGGACGTGAAGAACGTTGCGAGGTGGACCAGCTCGCCGGCTTCGAGCCCGGTCTCCTCGAGGAGCTCTCGCCGCGCACACTCCTCGGGGGCTTCGCCCGGTTTGAGCTTTCCTGCCGGGACCTCCACCAGGTAGTCGTCGATTGGCGCCCTGTACTGCTTGCAAAGGACCACCGTCCGGTCCGCAAGAACCGGCACCACGGTGACCGCTCCCGGGTGCAGGACAGACTCCCTGACCACCTCCTCTCCGGAGGGTGCACGAATCGCGAGCTCCTCGACGCGCACCAGTCGCCCCTCGAATGCTGGCTTCCGTTGGACTATGCGAAAGCCTGCACCTGCCGCGAGCGAGTCGTCGGATTCGTACGGCGTATCGGCTAGCGCCGTGCTTGGCTGGGGGTCGCCGGACGGGTCCGCCACTCGGTGTGCTCGCTTCCGGTCAGCAGGGCGCGTGCCGACGCCTGCTCGAGTCACCCATCGGCCGGGCTGGGAGCGGCAAGCACGGCCTCCCCCTCTAGGTCAGCGCCGGGAATTCGGGTCCTGTCCTCGTGCGAAGCCGACCGACTCCGCCGCCTTGCCAGTGCCGCCCCGATGAAGTCTCGAAAGAGGGGGGCGGGACTCAGTGGCCGGCTCTGGAACTCGGGGTGGAACTGGCTCGCGATGAAGAAGGGGTGGTCCTTTACCTCCACGATCTCGACCAGCCGGTCGTCGGGAGAGACGCCCGACGCGATCATCCCGGCCTCCTCCAGGGCCCGTCGGTACCTGTTGTTCACCTCGTAACGGTGCCGGTGGCGCTCGGCGACTACCTCGGTTCCGTACACTCTCGCGGCAAGGGTGCCGGGCCTCAGTCTTGCCACGTAGGTCCCCAGCCTCATGGTCCCGCCCTTTGCCTCGATGCCGGACTGGTCCTCCATGAGGTCGACTACCGGATGAGGCGTGGACGGGTCGAACTCGGAGGAGTTGGCCGAACGCAGTCCCAGGACGTTGCGCGCGAACTCGATTACGGCGCACTGCAGGCCCAGGCAGATTCCGAGGTAGGGCACGTCGTGGCGCCGCGCGTAGCCGGCGGCCTCCACCTTTCCCTCTATTCCCCTTATCCCGAAGCCGCCCGGCACGAGGATGCCGTCGACAGACCGGAGCTCTTCCTCGAATCTGGCCCGGTCCTCCCGGTCAGAGGCAATCCACTCGACCTCGACGTTCACGCCGTGATGGAAGCCCCCGTGTCGCAACGCCTCCACCACGGACAGGTAAGCATCGGGCAGCCCCACGTACTTTCCGACGATCCCGATCAAGACGGTCTCCGTAGCGGTGTTCGCCCTCCTCACGAGCTCTCTCCACTCCCCGAGATCGGGTGGCTGGGTGTCGAGGTGCAGCGTCTTGCACACGTGTTCGTCCAGCCCCTCCGCCGCCAGTACCAGGGGAATCTCGTAAATCGAGCGGGCGTCGGGAGCAGAGATGACAGCGGACAACTCGACGTCGCAGAGGAGGCTGAGCTTCTGTTTGATCGAGAGCTCGATGGGGCGATCGGACCTGCACACGAGAGCGTCGGGCTGAATTCCCCTCGACCTGAGCTCGGTCACCGAGTGCTGGGTGGGCTTAGTCTTCAGCTCACCAGAGGGCCTGATGTAGGGGATGAGCGTGACGTGAATGTAGTACACGTTCTCACGGCCCACATCCTTGCGGAACTGCCGGATTGCCTCGAGAAAGGGGAGGATTTCGATGTCTCCCACAGTGCCGCCGATCTCGGTGATCACCACGTCGACGTCGTCGGTGGCTATCTTCCGGATACGGTCCTTTATCTCGTTGGTGATGTGAGGGATGACCTGGACAGTGTCGCCCAGGTAGTCCCCTCGGCGCTCCTTGGCGATGACGGCCTGATAGATCGAGCCGGTCGTGACGTTGGAGAGCCGGTTGGTATTCGTACCCACGAACCGCTCGTAGTGACCGAGGTCGAGGTCGGTCTCGCACCCGTCGTGAGTGACGAAGACCTCCCCGTGCTGGAAAGGATTCATGGTTCCCGGGTCGACGTTGATGTAGGGGTCGAGCTTCTGCATGGCGACCTTGAGGCCCCGTTCGACCAACAGTCGACCCAGGGAAGCCGCAGTGAGACCCTTTCCGAGGCTAGAAGAGACCCCGCCGGTGACGAAGATGTGCTTTGCCACGACTCACCCTTCTTCCGGATACGATTCGAAGCGGATAGCGGGCGAAGGAGGGGAGCCGTCGAAAGCCCCGGAACTCCATGCTATCACGCACGCCGGCGCGCTCAGCCGAAGGACAACCAGGCCCATGGATAACGCCCACCCTGCTTGGATTCCCACCGCCCTCACGAAGCCTTCCTCCGCGCGGCGTGCCGCAGGATCTCTTCGGCGTGACGGTTCGCGGCTCTGGAGTCCCTGAGCCCGCCCAGCATCCGCGATATCTCGACCACCCGCTCCTCCTCGTCCAGCCGCGCAAGACGGGCCCCGCCTCGACCCTTCTCGACGAGGAAGTGAGCGTCGCCGAAGGAAGCGACCTGAGCAAGGTGGGTGACGCAAAGGACCTGGCGTCCCGCGGCCACCTTGTGCAGCAGCTCGCCGATGCTGGAGCCGGCCTCGCCACCCACTCCCTGGTCTATCTCGTCGAAGACCAGGGTGGGGACCCCCCTCCCCTCGCTCGTGGCGACCTCGATCGCCAGCATCAGCCGGGCGAGCTCTCCCCCTGAGGCCACCTTCTGGAGCGGCCTGGGCGAGACCTCTCGGGACGCCGAGTATACGAACCGCACCTTGTCGCCGCCTCGCGCGCCGAGGCGGTCGATGCCGGAGGGATCACACCATTCGACTTCCACCCCGAAGGTTGCTCCCGGCATCCCCAGATCGGACAGGAGCGAGCCGACCACGGCCTGCAAGCCCTCGGCACCCCTGCGACGCAACTCCGAGAGACGCCGCGCCGTCTCCAGCAGGCGAGCCTCCAGATCACCTCTTCTCTCCTCCAGGGCCGCTGACTTCGCTTCCGAGCCCTCGAGCTCTTCCAGCCGCTTCCTGGCCTGCTCTGCAAAGGCCAGTACCGCTTCGGTCCCCGCTCCATACTTGCGCTCCAGAGAGCGGATCGTGTCGAGTCTTTCCGTGACGAATTCGAGCCTTTGCGGGTCGACCTCGACAGCTTCCCCATAGGCTCTGAAGCCGCGGCGAAGCTCCCTCGCCTCCTCTGCCAGCGCTCTGGCACGCTCCCTTAGAGCGTCAAGATCGCGGTCCACACCCGCGTCGGGGCCTGCCAGGGATGCCTTCCAAAGGGAATCCTCTGCGACCTCGGCGGCTCGTACGGCCTCTGACGCCGCGGCCTTCAGCACTGCTGCCGCCTCGAGTCGCCGCCTCTCTTCTTCGAGGGAGAGCTCCTCCCCGGGCTGCAGGCATGCTGCCTCGATCTCGGATATCTGGTACTTCAGGAAATCGACCTCTCTGGCGATCTCCCCGGGATCCTCGAAGTTCTCGAGCAGGCTGAGGACCTCTCTCGCCTCGTCGTAGTGGCTGGAGTAGACCTCAAGTAGCTTCTCTAGGGGAACGCCGCAATAACGGTCCAGCACCTCGAGCTGGTAGCGAGGCTCGGCGAGCGAGTGGAGCGATAGCTGTCCATAGATGCGGAGCTGGTCTCGAAAAAGCGCTTCCAGCTCGCCTACACTGACCATTCGCCCGTTCAGGTACTGCCGGCTTCGTCCCCACTCTTCGACCACCCGGCGGACGACGACCTCGTTTTGAACGGAGCCGTCGCCCGGGCCATCCTGGCGAAGCTCCGAGGCGCCTCCCTCCTCGCGCACCCGTGCGAGCCCTCCTTCCAGTAGAAATCGCGCCTCGACCAGGGCTGCTGACCCCCAGGGCCCGACCGCCTCCTTGCTGGACCTCCCCCCGCAAGCCAGGCCGAGAGCCTCAACGCAGAGGGTCTTGCCCGCGCCCGTCTCTCCCGTGATCACGTTGAGGCCGGGACCGAGCTCCAGGTGCGCTTCCCTCAGCAGCCCCAGGTTCTCTACTCGAAGCTCGACAAGCATCTCCCCGATGGATCCCCCTCTTGGCGCATACGCTGTGCACGACGCCAGACTGCCTGTCTAGCCGGCCCGACAGGCATGAGGTTACCAGCGGGGTCCGACACCGTAGCGGAACCGCACTTGACCTGGGAATTCAAGCCAGGCCGAATTTGGATCGAACTCGCTCGAGGAACGGACGAGGCGGCCTCAGGAAGGCGAAGCGTACTGGCTCAGCTGAACGGCCTATCACGCACCTGGCACCGGGCTTGAGAAGAGCCCACCTCTTGCCGTCGATGGACAACTCAGCCACCCTTTCGGGGCCCACTCCGAGAGTCACTACCGATGTCGAAGGTGTCACGATCACCCTGTCGAAGAGCCCGTGGGGCGCGACAGGTGACACCAGGATCGCCTCGAGCTCGGGGTCGACCAGTGGGCCGTGGACCGAGAGGGCATAAGCCGTCGAACCGGTAGGTGTCGAGACGAGCACCCCGTCGGCCCTGTAGGTCGTGAACCTCGTGTCGTCCACCCATACCTCTATCTGGACGAGCCTGTTGGGGTCGCTCTTTTCAACCGAGACTTCGTTGATCGCTACCGGGTACTCGCCGTCCCTGTACAGCTCGGCCTCGCCGGTCACCGAAACGATCTCGAGTCCCATCCGCTCGACTACCTGGTACGAGCCGTTCACTATCTTGTCCACCGAGCCGAGGGCCTCCTCGGGCTCGGCCGTACTCAGAAACCCCATTGACCCCAGGTTCACCGCCAGCACGGGAGTTCCACAGGCGACATGCACGGCCTTCAGGGTGGTGCCGTCTCCCCCGATGCCGACAACGAGCGACACGTCCCTCAGTCCTTCCTCCGAAACCTGAAGGTCCGCCCTTCCGAGCGCGCCAGCAGTGTCCTCGGGGAGTGCCAGCTCTGCGCCGGCTCGCTCGAGGCGGTGGACAAGCTCGAGGCCGTACCTGACGGCGTCCTCTCGCCCTGGGTGAACGACCACCGCCAGCTTCGAGCGCCGCCCCTGCCTCACGAGGGAAACCTCCAGGACGAGACGTACTCTACGTTGCCCTCTGCACCCAGAATCGGAGAAAAGTCAACTCCCTCGAGAGAGAGTCCCGCATACTCCAGAGCATTACGAACCCCGAGCAGGACCCGGCGATGCACCTGGGGGTCGCGCACCACCCCTCCGCGGGGAACCGCACCCCTTCCGGCCTCGAACTGCGGTTTCACAAGCACCACGAAGCGCGCTCCGGGCACTGCCAGAGGCAGAAGCGACGGCACTACCTTGGCCACCCCGATGAAGGACACGTCCACCGTCGCGATCTCGCAGGGCTCCGGGACGAGCTCCGGGGTGAGGTCCCTTGCGTCGGTGGACTCGAGCGAGACCACCCTGGGGTCGCAAGCGAGCTCGGAGTGAAGCTGTGCCCTGCCGACATCCACCGCGTATACCCTCCTGGCGCCGTGGCGGAGCAGGCAGTCGGTGAACCCGCCGGTAGATGCCCCCACGTCCAGACAGACCTTCCCCGCGACATCGATGCCGAAGCGCGAGAGGGCGAACTCGAGCTTCATGCCACCTCGCGACACGTACCTGGGCCTCGGCCCGGTCAGCACTATCGGCTCTTCGGGGGAGACGAGCCTGGACGGCTTGAGAGCCACGCTTCCCGATACCAGCACGTTGCCCGAGCGCACGAGCTCTTCCGCCTCGGCCCTGCTCCGAGCGAGCTTCCTCCTCACGATCTCCTTGTCGAGTCGTACCCTCGCCATTGCCATGCTCGTAAGACATCCGTCGTGCCAGTCAGTCCACAGCCTGGCTGTCCGGGCTATCCCCTCCCCCTCCCTCCTGCGAGTAGGAAGCGGTGGAGTCCGGACTGCCAGCTCGCCAACGCTCCTCTATAGCGTCAAGTTCTACCCGCAGCGACTCGAGAGCGCGCCCGACCGATTCGACCCTCTCCTCCAGGACCTCGAGGCGCCTCCCGAACCTCTCGAGGTCTTCCTGGACCTCGAAGCCCCCGCCGGTTCGGGGCGCGCCGGACTCGCCTTCCGGCACCCTCTCTTGGCCGGATGGGGGTTCGCTATCCTGCGACGGTGGTAAGCTCGGCTCCATGGTCCTCCCCCTCAGAGACGACCTCTATCCCCGCAAGATTCCCTTCGTCACGATCGCCTTGATCGTGGCCAACACGGCCATATGGCTCTTCTGGCAACCGACCTTCAGGCTCCCCAAACCCGTGGACCTGGGTCCGGTCGGAAACCAGATAACGATGAGCTCCCACGAGGCCTTCCTTCTGATCCACGCAGCAATCCCCTGCGAACTCACTCGCAACAGGCCTCTTTACGTTCGAGAGGCAAGAGCACTGGTGGAGCGCCAGCGTGAGCGAGCCTGCGTCGACGACTCGGGGGCTGAAAAACCTGCCAGGGGGGCCGACCTCCAGCCCCTGATACCCAACAAGAAGATCTGGCTGGCTCCCCTGTTCTCTACGTTCTTCCACGCCAACCTGGCCCACCTCTTCGGCAACATGCTCTTACTCATGATCTTCGGCAACAACGTCGAAGACCGCCTCGGTCACATCCGCTTCATCTTCTTGTACATGGCAAGTGGAGCAGCCGCACAGGCAGCCCACGTGGGCGTCAACCCCGACTCCATGCTTCCCACCGTTGGGGCCTCGGGAGCAGTAGCCGGCGTGATCGGTGCTTTCATGATCTTCTTCCCCTTCGCCAGGGTGTTGACCCTCGTCGCGTTCCCGATTCCGCTGGCGGCCTACCTCCCCGCATTCGTACCCATCCTCTTCTGGTTCGCCTTGCAATTCACCCCGCTGGTCGGATCCAACGTCGCAGCTTGGGCGCACATCGGGGGGTTCGTGGCCGGGGTACTGCTGGGCCCTCTACTCTACGCCACGGTATTCCCACGCAAGTTGCCCCCGGTTCCCCGCGGCCCCGTCTGGGTCAATTCAAGGCCCGTGATAAGGGCGTGAGCCGATCCGCCTCTCACCGACGCGACCTCGGTTAGGAGAGCCGACCTGCTCGCGAACCTCGCTGGCAAAAGGACCCATGCCTACCACGTCGACTGTGCCGTCCACAGAGAAAGCCAGCTCGACCGGCTCTCGGACCAGCTCGGCCAGAGACCTCGCCAGGTACCTCGGAAACACTGGGGAAGACAGCGCTTCGCCGAGCCCACTGACACCGGAGAGAACGATCGCCGAGTCGAAGCCCAGACGCTCGGCGAATGCCCCGTCGGTCTCGGGGCGGTCGCCCACTACCAAAGCCCTCCGGGCGCCCAGGAATTCTCTTACGAGCTGCACCATGGGCGAGTGTGGCTTTCCGGCCAGGGTCGCCCTCCTGCCAGAGGCCACTTCAACGGCTGCGACGATCGAGCCGGCGCCCGGCTCGAGCCCGCGCGGGGTAGGGTAGGTCGCATCGGAGTTGGTGGCGACAAAGACCGCTCCCCCCCGAAGGATGGAAGCGAGCCGAGAGAGGCGCTCGTAGGTGAATTGCCGGTCCACCCCCACGGCCACAGCTCCTGGAGGGCAAGCCTTGTCCCACTCTTCAGGTACCCGGACCGAGAAGCCTGCTTCCCTGAGTGCTTCCAGGAGCCCTCGGCCCCCTGCAGCCACTACCGTCTCGTCGGCAAGAGCGCCTGCTTCGAGCTCCCGTCTGAGCAGCCTGGCCGCCGATGCCGAGGAAGTGAGGATACGGCGCGGGTCGGCCCGGAATGGCCCGCTGGTCAGGAAACGGGCATAGTCGTCCGGTGTCCTGTAGGAGTTGTTGGTGACGAATAGGAGCAGCTTGCCTCGGGCCTCGATTTCCTCAAGGGCCTCGGGAACTCCCTCGAAGACCTCTCCGTCCAGGTAGCAGACCCCATCCAGATCTACGAGGAACGCCTCGTATCGTTCCAGCAGATCGACCCGTCTCCCCTCGGTCATCCGGCGTCGCCACCATCCCCAGCAAATCGCGCGGCACGGCGGTATGCACTGACGTAATCGGGGTTGGTCGGGTTCATGGCGCGGGCGAGCTTCAGATGACTGAGGGCGGCCTCGGTGTCGCCTCGGGCCATCGCGCACCTTCCGAGCGCATAGTGGGCGTAATCATTGACCGGGTCGATCTGCAGCAGCACCGCGAACTCTCTCTCGGCGAGGGCATGGCGGCCGGTCATGAAGTAAGCCCGCCCCAACGCCTCCCTGACCGAGCCCTTGTCCGGCTCTGCATCCCGAATGGCTTCGAACATCACCGAAGCTGCGTGTGCATCACCTGAGGCCAGGAGAGCGTTTGCCCTCCTCCACTTCTCGTAGATCCCCTCGCCCATATCCCAACCCTTGTCGGCGACGGACCCCCTCTTTGACCCCAGCCCACCAAGGTGCCCGATATTCTCGACCGGCGGACGGTATCAAGGCTACCCTGCCTTTCGGAATCCGCAACCAAGAGATCCCGTTCCGATGCACCTCTCGGCCTGGTTCGGACGCTTGAACTGCGGTAAGGAGTGGACTGGACCGGAGAAACGAGTTGGCCCTCTTGCACCCGTTTCGAGGACTGAGGTACGACCTCGACAAGGTCGGCTCTTTCGACGTCGTTTGCGCTCCCCCCTACGACGTGATTGACGAGCGAGAGAAGAAGCGTCTCCTCGACCTCAGTCCCTTCAATTCGGTAAGGCTCATCCTGCCTGACGACGAGGGAGAGCTGGACCGCTTCCGGGCAGCAGCTCGCACCCTGCATGACTGGATCGAGGCGGGTATCCTTCGGGCTGAGGACCGCCCGGTGCTCTACGTCTACCGCATGCGATACGAGCACCCCGCACGCGGCGTCGTCGCGATCACCGGAGTGATCTGTGCCGCCTCGATTGCCGTCGACGGTGTGGTAGTCCCGCACGAAAGGACCTTATCCAAGCCCCTCGGAGAGCAACTCGGCCTCCTGGAGCACACTCGGGCGAACCTTTCTCCCATCTACCTGCTTTCAGTTCCGCCGGACGGCGCCTCCGACGCCGTCAGCTCCCTTGCCGCTTCCGAGCTGACTTTCCTCGGGAGCTGGAGCGAGGTCTCCGGTGTCGAGCACGCCGTCTGGAGGGTCGACGACACGGGGTCCATCGACGAATTCGTCGAGAAGACTGCCGACAATCAGCTCGTCATCGCCGACGGACACCACCGTTTCCAGGTCGCCCGCGAGTTCCACCTGAGGACCCGGGACCCAGGATCCGACCTGATCATGGCTCTTGTCGTCGATGTAGAGGAGGCAGCTCACGCCGTCGAGGGCACCCACCGCCTCCTGGCTCCCGCAGCAGGTCTCGATGAAAGCGAACTCCTGACACGCCTGGAGAGAGTCTTCGGTCCCCTCGAACGCACCGACCCGGAACCCTCGACCCTGTACTCTCTCCTCGAAGAAGGCAGGGTCGGACTGGTCCTTCGCGGCAGTCACGATGCTGAGGGGGCTACGGCCAGCCCACGACTTCAGGCCTGGGCTGTGGGCCCGGCCGCCAGCTCGGATAACGCGACCGACCTGGAGGCGCTACCGGCGGCCGTTCTTCACCGCGACGTACTATTCGACGTGGCAGGAACTGAGATTGCCTTCGAGCCGTCCCTCGAGGAATCGATGCGGTCGGTGCTGGAGGGTAGCTCTACCGCTGCGGTGCTGCTTCCGCCCCCGCCGCTTCGAGCAATCGTCGAGGTCGCAAGAAGCCCCCTCTTGCTCCCTCAGAAGTCCACTTACTTCTTCCCGAAGCCCCGTACCGGGGCCGTCTTCCGATTAATCGACCTACCATGACCGGTCTACAGCCCGTCGGAAGTGACATCTACCTGCTCGACTCGAGATTCATGGGGTTGGAAGGGCTGGTAGGCGTCTACCTGGTAGATGCACAGCGACCGGCCCTCATCGAGACCTCAGGAGCCCTCGTGGCCCCCGAAGTCATCTCTAGCCTGGAATCTGCCGGCGTCGACTCGCTCGCCTACGTCATCGTCTCTCACATCCACCTAGATCACGCCGGAGGCGCTGGCCACATCCTGCAGGCCTTCCCGGAGGCCAGGTTGGTGGTCCACCCCCTGGGAGCAGCGCACCTCGTCGACCCGACCCGACTACATGCAAGCGCAGAGAGAGTCTTCGGGAAGGAAGCGATGCGGGCCGAATGGGGGTACCTCGAGCCGGTGCCCAAGGAGTCGATCCTGGCTGCCGAGGACGGAATGCAGCTGTCGTTGGGCAACCGTACCCTGGAGGTCATCTTCACGCCTGGGCATTCGAAGCACCACCTCTGCATCTGGGACGCATCCGCGGGAGCTATCTTCGCAGGAGACGCAGCCGGGGTCTACTTCCCAGAAGCCCACTACCACACCCCGACCGCTCCCCCACCGGACCTCGACCCCGTACGGGCCTGCGAGTCGATCCAGAGACTCAAGGTGCTCGATCCGGAAGTCATCTACTTCACGCACTTCGGTCCGGCCTCTCCGGCGCTGGATTACCTTGAAGTCGCCGAGAAGCAGTACGTCGACTGGCTCGGGGTGGCAAGAGAAGGCATGAAACTAGGCCTCGGATCAGGGGATGTCGCCAGGCTGTTCGAAGAGAGAGTGGACACTGCGCGCGCTTCGCTCCCCCCGAACGTTGCAGAAAAGGTCCGGCGTCTGGTGCCCTCACGTGTGCAGGCTGAGGGCTACCTGGGGTATCTGGCCAGAACGCTAGATGCAACAGAGAACGAGAAGAAAAAAGAGGAACCATGACCCTACCGTCGACTGGCCACCACGTCCTCGTCTTCGGTGACGACGGCTCCGACTCGTCGACGGCGGCTTGGGAGTGGATCTGCAGTCATTCATGGAGCGGATGGGACCTGGTCTGTGTCCATGCCGAGGCGCCCGAGGTAGTGCGAGTGAGCGACGACCCCGAGGCCGAGCGCCCAAAGCCCTGGGTCCCAGCCGACCCTTACCGGCGATTGCCTCCGTCCGAAGCCGGGTTCGCCTCGGTCGCCTACAAGCTTGCCGAATGCGATCCCAGAATTGCCTTTTACCGCCTGGAAGAGATCACGCTTCTGGTCATCGGAGCCGGACGTGCCCCGCGACCACTGTCAGCCCTGCTCGGCAGCACGGCGAGGTATCTCCTCGCGGACCCGCCCGCACCCCTCGTCCTCGCCAAGCATTCCAAGCCAGTCCAGCGGGTGGTGGCGGCAGTCGACGGCTCTGAGTCGTCCGCGGCGGCGATCAGGGCCTTCGGAGAACTCCCCCTGGCCGCCGAAGCTGATGTCGAGGTCGTAAGCGTCGACACCGGCGACCGCCGATTCCACGACGATGCAATTGCCCGGGCAGCGCGGCTGTTGTCGGAGGCGTGCGGTTCCGCGCGCATCTCTACCCGGCTGCTACAGGGAAGCCCCCGCAAGGCTCTCCTCGACTACTTGAGCTCCCTCGACCCACCCGCCGATCTCGTCGTCGCCGGGACCAGAGGCCATTCCACCCTCCCCAGGCCGCATGTCGGGTCGGTCACCTACGCACTGGTGGAAAAGGGTGACGTGAACTTGCTCGTGGCTAGGGAGCACTCCTGAGGAAGCCTTTCTCGGCCAGCTGAGTGACGGAGGGCGGGAAAGTCGGTCATTTGGAGCAAGGAGTACTGGTTCGCCGGGTCCGGCAACCCCTCCGGGGCGTGTCAACTCAGGTGATCGCGAGCGAGGTAACGTACATGAAGAGCAAGCCAGCCGTCACTCCCACCGCCGTGACAGCCCCCATCTCTCCTGCACCTCTCTCGAGAAGGATGGATCTCACCTCTACCACCACCTCTGCGATCGCCCCGAGCCCCACAGCGACCAGCAGCACCGTGGCGAGGTCCGAAGGCGAGCGACTTCCTAGCAGCAGCCCCGCCAAAGCAGGAAGACCGGCCAGAAGCGTCACTCCCGCAACGGTGCGGTACGACACGGCACGAGGTCCCATCGCCGCCGCGATCGCCACGCCTTCGGAGAGGTTGTGCACCGCGAAGCCCATCGCAAGAAGGGCACCTACGGCTACGGCCCCCGCAGCCTCTGCTCCGGCCACAGCGAGTCCCTCCCCCATGTTGTGCAGCCCGATTGCCGCTGAAAGCGTCCAGGCTGCAGCCGTCCCCTCGTCCAGGCCCGCCCGATCCCTAATGGCCCTTGCAATCTCGCTTATTGCGACGAATGAGACGGCGGCCACCGTCACTGCCAGCAGTCTTCCGGAAATCGCATCCGAGAGGCGGTCCGAAGCCTCCAAGAGGTCGATTCCCGCCTCGACTCCGATCGCGACCAGCACCCCGATCGTGAATGCCAGGAAGAAGTTCCAGAGCGACCGTTCTGACCTGCTGAAGAAGGGCCGGGCCACCAACCCAATGGCCACCGGGACTACACCCATGAAGAGCCCCATCGGAACGTACCTACCGAGCGTCCCCGACCGGGAGGCCGGACTTTCGACCGGAAATTCCACCGTGTGGGAGACCGTCTGGCCGTCCGCCGAGACGAGCTTCACCGTCAGGGGTTCTCCCCGCTCCCAGGGATAGTCGACTCCCACCTTCGCAGTCTCCAGCCGGGAGATTTCCCCCTTGTCTACTTCGAACTGCCAGTAGGCGTCGTTGACCGCCAGCTGAGAGACCGTAACCGGAGCTCTCCCACCGTTGCGCACCACGAGCTCTATCCGGCCGGGTGTGAGGTTCACCCGTTCGACGGTCAAGGCCTGTGGGATGCCGTCTCCTACCGACCGGCCGACGGCCCGAGACATGCCAAGGACTACGAGAACTACGGCAGCCCCGAGCCCCACTGCACCTACTACGACGCTTGCCGTCCGCTTCACCCTTCCACTACCTCGAAGGCCCCCGTCCATCCGAGCTCGGCGAATTCGGAGATGTGAGCGTGGAACAGGTACCGCCCGGGCCAGCGGTACCTGAATTCGAGGATCGCGCGCTCTCCCTGGCCCAGCACGAGCGTGTCGGTGAACTCGTCCGGCTCCAGGCGCGTGCCGGTCCTGTAGACGTCGAAGAAGGTCGCATGGGTGTGAAAGGAGTTCACCAGGTCGAACTCGGTCAGGTTGACCAGGTAGATGCGGACCAGCTCCCCCACCCTTATGCGGATCGGATGGTGGAAGTAGTAGAAGGCCTCGGTGTTTACTGCGTAGAACTCGTTCTCGCCGTCGCCATCGGTGTCGAACGCGTTCATCACCATCACTAGCTCGTCAGCGGGGGGCCTCGGCTCGGGCGGGTCGACGATGAAGACTCCGTATAGTCCCTTGTGGATGTGGCGCTTGAGGGGCATCACGTGGCAGTGGTAGAGATGCAAGCCGAAGGGATCGGCGTCGAACTCGTAGACGAACTCCCCGCCAGAATCGACGAGCTCGAATACCCCGTCCATCTCGCCGGGGTGGAAGCCGTGGAAGTGGATGGTGTGAGGGTGCGCCCCTGCATTTACGAAGCGGATCCTCAACCTGTCACCGTACCGGGCTCTCAGAGTAGGGCCCGGCACCGTGCCGTTGTAGGTCCAGGCAGGGAAGTTCACTCCAGGTGCGATCTCTACGTCACGGTCGGCTGCGAAAATCTCGTACTCCCTGACCGTTACCCCTCCCTCCCCGGTGTGTGCCTTTCCATAGTCGAAGTGTCTCAGGTAGACCATAGGGTCGAACCTAGAGGTGTCGTAGTCGCCGACGATGGAGTTGTCGTGGTGCCCCACCGCGTAACCCCTCGAGGAGGCGTGGGGCTGGTCGGCACGGACATCGCTGCTGCTCGGAACTGCGGCTGCTCGCTGGACCGGAGGCGCCAACCCCGCTGCGACACCCAGTGCTCCCCCGCCGACCGAAGCCTTCAGGAACTGCCGCCGAGAGAGACGCCGCAGGAGTAGGCGAAACCCCATCAACTGGCCTCCCCGACCGGACCGCTGCCTCACCGAGCAGCTCCCGACCCGACCCGATCAGATTCGAGGCGTCCCTTCTGCCTCCTCCCGGCAGCGTCGCCTCGCGCCCGCGCCCCGCCCCGAATGCGCTCTACCCGCACCTTGCCCGCAAGCCCCCTGGCGAGCGGGATTCGCGAGCCCCTCGCTTCCACCCACAAGGGCCCTCCGTATGGCTCGCCCTCCAGCACGACAAGGGGCGTGCCGGGCAGGATCCCGTAGTGCGCGAGGCGCCGGACGGCTTCCCCGTCTTCGTCGTCGAGCTCGCAGACCACGAATCGCACACCTGGGGTCGCCTCCTCCAGGGAGCACCCAGTCGCCCGAGGGGCGAGGCCTGAAACCGCCCGCCTCCCCCGTGAGGTCACCTCCCCTCTGGGGATGGGGTGCCCGTGGGGATCCCGACTGGGCCTCCCCAGGAACTCGTCGAGCTTCTCGGCGAGGGTGTCCGAGACCACGGCCTCCAGAGCAGTGGCCTCCAAATGCAAGGTCTCGAGCGGGTACCCGAGGGTCGAATGCAGGAACGTCTCGAGGAGTCTGTGCTTTCGCACCACCCGGGCTGCCTCTCTCAGACCCGTAGGGGTCAGAGATATTTCACCTCTTCGACCCCTCAGGACCATCCCTTCTCGCTCGAGACGCTTGACCACCGAAGAGACCGTGGCCGGAGTCACCCGCAGGCGCCTGGCAAGGGCCTTTCCGGTCGCGGCGCCCGAGGCCGATACCTCGGCGTAAATGGCCTTGAGGTAGTTCGTAGCAGTGTTACGCGACATCACGAATAGAACAGTTTAGACAAGTCTAACCTCCCACCGACGCCTCGGCTTGTCCAGAGCAGCTTGCGGAAGACTAGCTGTGCGTCCGACTTCGAAGCGGCTGTGGTCCACTACCGGCGGAACCGGCGCGAGGGAATGGGAACCGGCTACATCCCAGAAGGTGGGTGGTGCTCCCCGGAAGCCAAGAAGCGGCGTCAGCTCGTGACGGTAAAGCTCTGGCGCATTCCCAGGCGGTAGTGGCCGGCTATGTTGCAGATGAGAGCGTACCTGCCTTCTGCGAGTCGAACCGTCGTGGCGGCGCTATTGCCCGGGCGAAGTTCGTCCGGCTCGATCTCGGCCACGACTTGGACCTGGTCGCCCTCCTCGACGGTGTCCTCGCGACTGACCGGTAACTGATCGAAGGGTAGGTCCGTCCTGACGATGACGAGTTCGTGGTCCAGGCTACCCCGGTTGTACGCGACGAAGCGGACGCTTCCCTGCTGAACGCTACCGGGAGAGGCCTGCAGCGTGTATTCCGCAAGCTCGACGGTGACGACCTTCTCGCCAGCAGGTGAGGGAGCAGTCGGCGACCCGGCACCAGGTGCCGTCTCGCTTGCCGGTCTCCTGGCGCACCCAGCCAGCCCTAGCAGTACGGCTATGCAGACCGCCACCAGCGGCCATCCTTTGGTAGGGACCGGAAGGCGTGCCGATCTCACCACTGGATCCTACCTTTCTCGAACAGCCCGACCCTACGCTCCAGTCCGACCCCGAGAACACCTCGCTTCTACAGATGGGCCCTTGGGCTCCGCCACATCAGCCGGGGAGGACGTGTCTCGGATCCTGCACTCTGGCGGCTCTCCGGGCTGCACCCCTGTCGCACGCGACTCACCGGGCTTCGTTTCGGTCGGGCCGGGCCCTCACCGCCCGTCGGCTGTCCGTCCCTTGAGCATCTCCAACATCTCCCGCGCGTCGGCCACGATGGTGAAGCGCGCCCTCCAGAGGATCAGCGTGCCTGCGGCAATCGGCGGACTCACCAACAAGAACGCCGTGCGCAGGTCGGTAAGGTCCGAGAGCCATCCGACCGCTGCCGGTGCGAGAGCGGTCCCGAACAGAGCCGTCACCACCGCGAAGGCCGAGGTACCGACACCTCGAGAGTTTGCAGGCACCACGTCGAGGGCCGAAGCGCGCAAGGTGGGCGGAACGGTCGAGATCACGAGCATCCCGACGAACTGAAGGCCTAGCCTGACCGGCACGATCTCCACGACCCAGGAAGCCAGGAAGGCGAGGCTTCCGGCGAGGATCATGGCGACCGACATGTCGATGCGGGCGGTGTAACCCTTCCTGGCTAGGAGCCTGTCAGCAAGCGACCCACCCCAGAAAGTGCCCACCACTCCGGCAAGCCCCAGGGTTCCTGCGGTGACGGCCGTGGCCTGGGCCAGGGTCATGCCCGAGTAGCGCTGGTGGAAGACCGCCAGCCAGTACCCGATTCCCTGGACGGTAAAGAGCAGGGTCGCCGCGCCGGTGAGGATGTAGCGCATCGTGCGTATCCGCAGCAGGGTAAGGATCTGGTGGAAGAGATCCACGGATGCCTCCTTGAGAAACGTGGAGAGCCTCTCCGTGCGCACCGCGCGTTGGGAGACCTCTTCGGCACGATCGTCATCTCTCCAGTCACCGAGCCCCAGCGCAGCGCGGTCGGCCTCGCCTCTGCGCGGCTCCCTCAAGCGGAATGCCATGAAGGCCACGAGGGATCCCGGCGTTCCCACCAGCAGGAAAGCCCATCTCCAACCGAGCACAGACCCGACCAGTCCTGCAAGGGCTAGTCCCACGGCAGACCCGGCGAAGACCATCACCTGCTGGACCGAGAAGACCCGACCCCTCATGTGCGGAGGAAAGTAGTCCCCGATGAGCGAAGTAGAGGCCGGGTCGTCGATTGCCTGCCCGAACCCCATCACCCCACGGGCCACGAGCAAGCTCCAGTAGTTGAAGGCCGCAGCCGAGAGGGCTGAGAGCAGGCTCCAGGACGCGAGCGTGTACCCGATGACCCGTCCCCGCCGGAAGTTGTCGGCCATCCACCCTGCAGGGATCGAGGCGAGGATGTTCACGAAGATGAAGGCGAAGCCGAGCAGTCCCAGGGCTCGGTCCGAGGCCTGGAATTCCTCGCCTATCAAGGGGAGGACTCCCCTCAGGATCGCCAGGTCGACGTGGTCGACGAAGTTGACGAGGGCCAGCACCACGAGAGGAAACGTGAAGAGGCCGCGCCCGTGTGCGGAGCGCCTGTGCTCTCGGTCCGACGGCTCGAGACTCCTCTCGGATTCGCCGCCAGCACCGACGTCTCTGTCTGCCTCGGGGAGGTCGGCCTCTCCCCTGCTCGCCAACTCCGCCAAGTTGCCCCCTTGCTCCCTGTGTCCGGACGCCTGGCCGGCACAGGATTCGAGTCTATCCAGAGCGAGTGCCCCCACGGCTCTCGCTCCGTCGCCGGGCTTGCCCGGAGGCGTCTCGGGTATCCTCGATACACGAGCTGTTCCGCCAATGCAGCAACCCCTCACTCTCTCCGTCCAGCTTCTGCACTCGGCTATCGACCTTCGTCGAGGGGTAGCCAGAGTGCACCCCACCGTGTTGGCACAGTGGGGGCTACCCGCCTACGCCGCCCTTGCCGTGACCGGCACGCGAATCACCGCTGTCCTGGCGGCGCTGAGCCCGCCGCGCTCGCGGCAAGACGTGATCTATCTGGACTCCCTCACTTGCCTGAACGCAGGGGTGTCGGAGGGCTCCTGGGTCGAGTGCCGGCCTATATCTGCGCCCACGGCCGATCGGATAGTGCTGACCTTCCCGCCCGAAGTTACGAACCCGGAACCCAGAGCCCTGGCGACCGTGCTTTCCGGAAAGGTCCTGACCGAGGGAGACCGGGTGTCCTTGCTGCCTCAGGACTACGTTCGCCCTCCTCGGGCCGGGCCAGGGCCTGATCCCATGTCCGTGACCGAGGCGATCCGCACCCTGCTCGGTGCACTCGGAGAGAAGTGGAAGCAAATGGACGTAGTAGTCGCCGGCGTCCATCCGGGTCCTACCGCCGTAGCGACCGACCAGACCACGGTCGTGGTCGCGCGTCAGTCCCTGAATGACGCTACTGCGATGCCAGTCGTCCCCCGCCTCGAAGACCTTGGAGGTATCGGACCACAGGCCAGGCTCCTGGAGGAGTGGTTGTCTGTCTCCTTCGCCGGCGGACCCCTCCTGGCCCGTATGGGCTTCCGACCGCCCGACGGGGTCCTGGTCTCGGGGCCAGCCGGCTGCGGAAAGTCATCGCTGGTTGCCGCCATGGCGGCTCACTTGGGGGCGGGGCTTACCGTCATGTACGGAACCCACCTCGCTTCGTGGAACCCCGCCGACGCGGCACGCTACCTGCAGACAGTACTGGGAAGGGTATATGCTCCACCTCCTCAGATCGTACTCTTCGAGGACATCGACAAGGTCCTGCCCCACCCCTCGGGCGAAGCCTGCCCGTCTGCACTGGGACCAGTGCTGCTGGACCAGTTGCGAGCCGTGAACGCCAGGCCCCAGGTCGCCCTCGTTGCCACGACCAGGGACCGCTCCAACATCGACCCCAGCGTGATTGGTCCGGGCCTGTTCGAGAACGAGCTCGAGATTCCCGTTCCTCGCAAGGAAGAGCGCTTCGAGATCCTGGCGGTGCACACCCGGTCGATGCCCCTGGCCGAGGACGTGTCACTGTCCGACATCGCCGAACGGACGGCGGGGTTCGTCGGAGCAGACCTCAGACTCCTCTGCCAGAAAGCCGCCGCCCGCTCACTCTGGAACGGACCGGACCGGACCAGAGAGGCCGGCCGCATTTTCCACCGCGACTTCCTGGCAGCGCTTGCGGAGGTGCGCCCCAGCGCCGTGACCGACCGTCAGGTAGAGCTGGGAGGAGTGCGCTTCGAAGACGTCGGGGACCTGGACGACGTGAAGGCCGTCCTCGAAGAGATCGTCCTATGGCCCTTGCGCTTCCCCGAGACCATGAGGCGATACGGCCTCAAGGCTCCGAAGGGGATCCTGTTGTACGGCCCGCCCGGATGCGGGAAGACCTTCATCATGAAGGCGCTAGCCAACGAGGCGAGCGCCTCCTTCTTCGTCGTGAGGGGACCGGAGCTGCTTTCGAAGTGGGTGGGCGAGTCCGAGAGGGCGATCAGGGACCTCTTCCGCAAGGCCGAAGCCGCTGCCCCCTCGATACTGCTGCTGGACGAAATCGATTCCCTGGCCCCGATGAGAGGAAGAGGGGTCGAGACCTCAACCGACCGCGTGGTCGGACAGCTGCTGTCGCTGCTCGACGGCCTCGTCGAGACCGAGGAGGTCTGGGTGGTCGGCGCGACCAACAGGCCCGACATGGTCGACCCCGCCCTCTTGCGCCCCGGGAGGCTCGAGCGGCTCGTATACGTAGGGCCACCGGGAAAGGAAGCCCGCCTTGCGATACTCTCCGTCCTGACCCGCCACCTCCCCCTCGGCGACGACGTGGACCTCCACTCCCTGGCCGAGCGTACCCAAGGCTATTCCAGTGCCGACCTAGAAGCCCTCGTGAGGAACGCCATGGTCGCGTCGGTAAAGCAAACTCCCGAAGAGCCCGTGCTGTCCTCAGCACACCTAAGACAGGCGCTTGCAGCCACGCCCCCCTCTCTCAGGCCAGAGCTCCTAGCCCAGTACGCCGCATTCGGCGCTCCCTGACACTGGCCGGTTCCCGGCCGAAGTGGAAGGGTCGGCGACCCGCGCTTTCGGCACCCTCGCCTTCGCTGCGCAACGGCCTGCCTGTGCAGCCACCGCGGCCATGTCGGGTCCCCGTGCTCACCTGCGGAACAACTCGTCGTGACAGCGTTCTGCCAACTCGGGCCAGTTAGCCTCGAGGGACCGCAGGTACAAGCGGAGGTGGGTAGGCGGGTCCGACCACCGGCCCCGGTACATGCTGCACAAAGCCATCATCTGGACGTAGCGCAGGGCCCGGTAAGCCCACTTGAGCCCCCACCAGAGCGGCAGCCCCAGGACCACCATCCCCCAGCGTCCCCCGAGCTCGCGGTAGTCCCCACCGCCCAAAGAGACGGCAAGCGCCCCGAGCAGACCGGCGCCCAGAGCCGTCTTCTGCCAGAAGGTATACTCCGTCCCGAACAGCCAGTCGGTCGCCCAGAACAGGCCGCCTCGGGCGTGGCGGGACGCCAACAGCGCCAGTCCAGCCATGACGAGAACGGTTGTCTTCACCGGCTACGGGTACCTCCCTGCAGTGCGGCACCGAAAGGAATGCCTCCCCCTCGGACACCCGCCCCTCTAGCGCGACAATCGACGGTCGGAACTAGGACCACAGCAAGGTAGCCGCCCCCACGATACTTAGAGCCTCCGACAGCAGAACGCCCACCCCACAGGAAGCTACGAGGCTCCGTCGCCGGACCGACTCCGAGCCCTACTGCCCCGCGCCGGAGCCCTGATGCCCGGCAGTAAGCGACCGAATTCCGTCGCCGGACCTACAGGCCGAAATAAGACTCGAGGAAGTCAGCCACGGCTTCGGGCTCATCGGGAGCGAAGCGAGGTTCGAAGCCGCACTCCTCGTCGGCGACAGCGCACACCACCTCATCCCGCCTCGGTGGAACCTTTGGTGCGACCCCCCGCCGGTGGACGTAGACCTTGGGACCCGGGAGCGACGCGAACCCTTCGACCAGCACGACGGCGGCCTCGCTGAAAAGGCGCGCCGCGAGTTTCGGAGCCTCGGCGTCGGCAAGTTTCGCACCGGGCCAGATCGCCGCGTACTCCTTCGGACCCACCAGCAGAACCCCTACCGCTCCGGCCGCGGTATGGCGGGCGGAATCGCTTCCCTCTCTGTCGAGCTGGTAACCCCCGTGGGCGTGCTTCGCCGTCGCCACCGCATGTCCCCGTCTCGTCAGTTCCCGCACGAGTCCCTCGATCAAGGTAGTCTTGCCGCTTCCGCTGGCGCCCACCACGGCGACCGTCACGGGACGCCCGTCAGTGGCCACGAGGACCTCCGCTATGGGGAGAGCCGACTACCGAAGAAGGCGAGCACATCATCGCAGGCAATCAGGACCCTTTCTCGATCCGCACCCTCTATGGCAAGCTCCGAAGGGGCAATCGCGCCCAGCAGGCCTCACCCGAAAAGTCGGGTCGCCGCCCCCAGGGCGACCATTTCCAGCGTGCCGTCCATTATCTGGAGGGGCTTGGCATCTCGATAACACTTCTCGACGCCGTACTCCCTGGCAATCCCGTAACCCCCGAAGACCTGGACCATCTCTGCGGTTATCTCCACCGCCTTCGAGCAAGCCAGGTGCCTCGCACCAAATGCCAGGGCGACGTCGGGCCGTCCCTTTTCGATTGCCCACGCGGACTTCCACAGCATCAGCCGGGCTGCCTCGATGTCTCTCCAGGCCTCGAAGAGCTTCATCCGGATGAGCTGGTGGTTGACGATTGCGGTCCCACCCTGCTCCCGCTGGCGCGCATAGGCCAGCGCCGCCTCCAGTGCGCAGCGTGCCACCCCCACCGCCAAGACGCCGACCGAGGTGTTGCCCGAAGTGACGATCGTCTCGCCGACCCTGGAGAAACCTTCCACCCCAGGCGGGACGATAAGGAATTCTTCAGGTACGTCAACTCCGTCGAAGTAGATCTCCGCCTGATTGAGGGCTCTCAGCCCGACCTTGTCCAGGGGTCGCCCCCTCGAGATTCCGTCGAGATCGGTCGGAATGAGGAACGCGGCGGGTCCGAAGGTGCCGTCGGGGGCCTCGCAGTCGAGCATCAGCAAGATCGAGTCGGCGAGCCACCCGTTCGAGACGAAGGCGGACTTGGCTCCATCGATCACGTACCCGCCTGCCTTCTTGCGAGCGCGGGTGGCGAAGGATGGGCGCTCCCCGGACGCCGCGTTCATCAGGTCGGAGCCGAGGCGGGGCTCGGTCACCGCCCAGCACGCGGAGTGAACGCCCTCGGTGTCCTCGACATAGCGCTCGAGGTAATCGCGATAGAAGGGGTGGCGGTTGCCCAGCCCGAACATCGCCACGATCGCCGCCGTGATGGGAGCTACCAGCAACGTCGATGCCAGCCCCGGGGCCCGTACTGCGAGCTCCTCCAGGATCGCAACGTGGGCCACAGGCGAGATCCCCAGTCCTCCCGCGGATTCGGGGAGAGTCAACTTGTGCAGGCCCGTGCGGTAGGCCTCCGCCATGGCATTCTCGAAGGCCTCCGAACGGTAGGCTTCGGCCGGTTCTGCTATGGCGTCGACTTCCTGTTCGGCCGGCCCCAGGACGGCTTTCGCGAACTCCCCTGCGCGCCGCCTGAGCTCCTCTAGGTCGTCAGGCAGGGAAAAATCGACCACGTTTTCCCTCCCAGGTCTTCAGGCCCGACGCCTGGTCGACTCGTCCTTGTACAGCTTGCCGGGAGTCCGCAACAACAAAGCGCCCAGGAGCGCGCCGAGGGGGTGACGGAGTGCACCCTTTACTCTCAACTGCTTCAGCTCCTCGAATCGAAGGGGCTGCGCAGAGGCGACCTTGGTCATGACCATGAAGGGTGCCGAGTACTGAAGGGGGGCGGGTTGGCGCCCGTCCTCCACCGAGACGAGCCCTTCCCCGAAGCGGAGCGTTATCGCAGCCTTGCGATCCGAAGCTACCAGCGCCATCGGTAGCAGCCTCCACCTCAGAAGTCGCCGTTTGGAAGCGAAGTCCTCGAAGTTCTGCTGGAGGTAGTCAGCGAACATCAGTGCCATGCCCGAGGACATGTCACCCCTCGGCAAGGTAACTGCCACCGAAGAGCTCAGACTTTCTTCCACCACTTCTCGATCCCCAAGTCCTCCCCGATCACCTGAAGCGCGTTGTAGGCGGGACCGAAGGTGATGAAGCCGTGAGGGTGCTGTGTCGACCCGCACATGTAGAGTCCCTCGATCGGAGTCCGGTACTCGGAGAGCTCGGGGAACGGTCGGCGTTCCAGGAGGTTATCGGGCGAGATCTCGCCCATCATCCAGTCGCCCCGCACCATGTTTATGAGTTTCTCCTCGATGTCTAGCGGGGTGTATGGGACGTAGTCGACGATCTTGGAGTCTTCCAGGTTCGGGGCATACCGACGCCAGGCCTCGATACACTGCCTGGCATATAGCCTGCCGAAGGTCTTCCACTCGGACGGACCTCCCCTCCTGAGTGAATAGGGCGCGAACTGACGGAGGAGTCCTGTGTACTTTCCCTCGGGAGCGTCTGACGGGTCGAAGAGGGTATTGACCGCCGCGTTCGGCCTGGGAGCGGGAGCCTGCCCGGCCCGGATCGTGGCCCAGTCGGCGTTGAGTGCTTCCAGGCTGTCGTAGCCGAGGTTGACTACCCAGGCTCGGTTCACGTCCGGGTCGAAGGAGGCTGCCTCGTATTCAGGCGGTTCCTCGAGTGCCAGGTGGACCGAGAAGAGCGTCCAGAACTTGTGCTTTTGCGCCTCGGCGTGCTCGACCTTTGCGACGAATTCGGGGTCGAGCTTTTCCTTTCCGACGAAGGTGAGGAATGTCTGCCCGAGGTCCACCGAGGAAGCCACCGCCTTTCGTGCATGGAACTCGGTCCCGTCCTGAGTGACCACCCCTACGGCTCGCCCGTCCTCGACCAAGATCTTCTCGACCGCCTGCTGTACGTGTATCACCCCCCCGTGGCGAGCAAAGTCTCTCCAGAGCACGTGAGCGAGGCGGTGAGACCCCCCGACGCAGACGTGCCAGTTGTCTATCTTTCCCACCAGCAGTGGAAAACCGACCGCGAGGCCCCTAATGTCGCTGGTATAGCCGCAGACCGCACCGTGGAATGCCAGGTGTGCCTTTACCTTGGGGTGCTCGAAGTGCTTGTCCAGGAACTCGGTGATCGACATCCGCCTCAGACCGACTTCCAGGAACTCGGACCGCTTGTCGACCCCGAATACCGTGAGCGCCCTGGTCAGCTCGTTGAGGGTCATGGGGGGCTCGTACATCAGGGTATGCAAGAGCAAGTCGACGTAGCCATGGGCTTCGGTGTACAGGCGCCTGAACGTCTCGGCGTCCTTTTCCGAAAAACGCGCAATCGAGGCACAGGTCTTGTCCAGATCCGTGTGGACGGTGAGAGCAGTGCCGTCCTCGAACAGGGATGCCATCTGCACCTCGGGTCTGACGTACTCGAGGCCGTGTCCGTAAAGGTCCAGGTCCTCGAAGGCCGGAGCAAGGTCGACGAAGGTGTGGTAGTTGGCGTGCAAGTTGTGCAGAAAGCCAGGCAGGGTAAGTTCCTCCGTGCAAAGCCCCCCGCCCTCCTCGGCCCGCCGCTCCACGATCCCCACCGACAGACCGGACCTCGCCAGATAGCACCCCAGCGTGAGTCCGTTGTGACCGGCTCCGATTATCACCACGTCGTAGGTGAACGACGACGGCTCGGGTACCTCGACCTCGGCTCGCTCACTCATCGCCACAGTCCCCTTCCCTCGTCCCGGGCAGCTTCCGGCGGTCGCAAACAACCCAGCCCCCCGACTTCGCCGGCCTGAGACACTCCGTGGAGTGCCCTCGGTCCGCCATAAGGGCAGTTGCCAGACCGATGTATACTACGCCGCTTCAGATAGTGCAGGTTAGCCTCATCCAAGCACGGGCACTTCCAGGGCTCCTATGACGCATGTCACACCCGAACTGCCTAGGGCACGCTAACCTTCGGTTTCTGAAGTAACGTACTTGGGGTACGGCATCTGCCTCGGTTCGATGCCGCTGCAGGTGCAGCGGGGCACCCGAGAGGAAGGGCACAGCTATGGCGAGCAGGGAAAGGTTCGACGCGATCGTCGTGGGGGCCGGCCACAACGGGCTCTGCCTGGCCGCATATCTGCAGCGAGCGGGGCTCGACACGCTCGTGTGCGAGCGGCGCCACGAAGAGGGAGGAGGAGTGAACACCGAGGAGCCCGTGGCACCGGGCTTCTACCACAACATGCACGCCCAGTACATGGAATTCATCGAGTACATGCCCATGTACTGGGACTTCGAGCTCGAGAAGCTCGGCGCACGCATGATCTACCCCGAAGCTCAGGCTGGGATCGCCTTTTCGGACGGGAGGCCCCCGATCGTAATTCACCGACCCGACCTGCTCGAACGGACCCACCGCTCCATCGCTCGGTATTCCAAGGCCGATGCCGACACGTTCGTCGAATTGAAACGCAAGACGATGGAGATCGACCAGCTGTTCGCGGCGGGCCTTTACAGCCCGCCGCTGCCAGGTGCCTCCCGAGGCGACTACCAGGCTCAGACAGCCACGGTCCTCGAGCACCTCGGGCTCGAGCCTTACATCGCCTTCAAGCAGCCGCGGGTGATCATCGACGAGCTCTTCGAGACCCCTGAGCTGAGAGCACTCCTTTACCGGTGCTGCGTGGAATGGGGTATCCCCGTAGAACAAGAGATGGGCGGAAACGGGTTCGTGATTGCCATCCTCTGGCTCATCGGCATCTGGCGCCTTTCGGTCGGGGGGACCCACACTCTCGCCCACGCGATGAAGCAGGCGTGCCTGAGAGAAGGGGTGACCTTCAGAGAAAGCTCGCCGGTACAGAAGATCCTCCTCGACGACAACGGCGTACGGGGAGTGAGAATCCGCGGCGGAAGGGAATTCGAGGCTCCGATCGTCGCCTGCAACGCCGACGTCAGGCAGGTCTTCCTGGACCTCGTGGGCGAGGAGAACCTTTCCGACGTCTACAGGAAGAGAGCCAAGAACTTCCGGTACGGACCCAGTCATGTGCTGGGGACGACCGCCTGGGCAATCTACGAGCCACCCGCGTACAAGTCCGCCGCGCACGACCCGGAGATCAACCGCTGCTTCTACACCGTCGTGGGCTTCGACTCGCCCGATGAGGTGCTCCACTACATCAGGCAGGCCTACGGGGACGTGCTCCCGGAAAACCCCGGCGCAGGCACCTGGGTCAACACCTTGTGGGACAAGACCCAGGCGCCGCCTGGGAAGCACTCGCTCACCGGTTGGTTCTTCTTCCCGGTCGCCGAGGCCTACAGCGAGGAGGAGTGGGCGGAGATCCGCTCGACTTACAACTTCGCGTTTTACGAGAGATTGAGGGAGTTCGCCCCGAACATGACCTGGGACAACGTCATAGGCCACCGCCTGTACACCCCGATCGACATGGAACACAAGAACCTCATGATCAACGGCGACTTCTCCAATGGCGCCTTCCACCTGGACCAGATGGGCTCGAACCGGCCGTTCCCGGAGGCGTCCCGCTACAAGACCGAAATACCGGGGCTCTACCTCTGCGGACCGTCGTCGTACCCGGGCGGGGGGGTTCACGCTGCCTGCGGGTACAACGCCTTCAAGGTGATCTGCGAGGACTACGGCCTACCCAAGGTCTGGCAACGCCCCGGAAGGCCGTACTGAGGGCACCGGCCCTTCACGCTGCACGGCTCGCCAAAGGAGCGGCCGGAGCGGTCCGGAGGAGACCTCGCTTGTCGGAACCCGGTAAGGGGAGGAAACGCCAATGCCTGACATCTACACCCCCGAGTGGTACGAAGCTCTGAAGGACCTCATCAATCGCAACGAGGTGATCGCTGCCAAGGCCCCCAAGGGGGTCTGGACGGCGGCGATCGAGATCGTCGGTGACTCCAGGTCCCCCTACGTGGAGCCCGGTTCGACCCGAAGGTTCCTCGTACGAATCGAAGACGGCAAGTGCGTGTGGTACGAGGAACTGCCCCCCGACGACGACGCGTCCGGCAAGGACCTCGACTACCGCTTCACCGGCGCCGCCGCGGTCTTCGACGAGATTGCTGCCGGAATAACCGACCCCGTCGACGCGGGTCTCGACGGCCGAATACGCATCAGGGGAGACATGCGGTTCTTGCTGCGCCAGGCCGAACTCGTAAAGGAGATTCTCGAGATCTACCAGCGGGACCTCGACACCACTTGGCCCAAGGGGAAGCCCCCATACGACTGAGCCCCCGATCTCGGCGCTCCCGCTAGAGCCGGATTTGCCGTCCTATAGTACATCAGTGTAGGATCTCGATAATGGCTCCGAGGGTCCTGAGGACCGCGAGTTCAGCCGCACGACCCCCGGTTCGGCAGCGGAACAGTGACATGCCCCCAGCGGCCCGCAGGCCACTGGGGTCTCTGCGAACGAGGAGGGCGCTGGAGATGTCCAAGAGGTCAGAGAGGGAAGAGCGAGCAACCTCGAGCCACTGCGCCGGCCGACAGATAGCCGGTCTCACCCGCCGTCAGTTTCTGGTGCGGGCCCCTCTTGCAGTGGGCGGCGCGGCGGTCGCTGCCTCTGGGCTGGGAACCAGCGACGCGCTTGCGCAGATGCGCTTCCTGAAGCCGGTTCCTCTCGGCCTCAACCCCCTCAAGGAGTACCCCAACCGGGGGTGGGAGGAAATCTACAGGGACCTGTATACCCCCGACCAGACGTTCCACTACCTATGTGCCCCCAACGACACTCACGGCTGCCTTCTGAAGGCCAACGTCAAGAACGGCGTCGTCCTGTATGCGGACCCGAGCTTCAAGTACCAGAACGCGACCGACGTCTACGGCAACAGGGCTTCAGCCCGCTGGAACCCCAGAGCGTGCATCAGTGGCATGTCTTACGTCAGGCGCCAGTACTCGGACAGGCGCGTAAAGGGGCCCTTCGTCAGGAAGGGATTCAAGGCCTGGGTGGACGCCGGGTTCCCGAGGGATCCCGAGACCGGCCGGCCGCCCGCAGAGTATTTCGCGGGGCGCGGCAAGGAGGAGTTCCTCCAGGTTTCCTGGGATGAGGCGTACCAGATCACTGCTGCTGCCCTCGAGAACATCGCCCGGACCTACAGTGGCGAAGAGGGCAAGAAGCGCCTCCTGGCCCAGGGCTACGACCCTGATATGGTGGCGACCCTCGAGGGGGCGGGGACGCGGACCCTCAAGTTCAGGGGCGGCATGCCCTTCAACGCCCCGCTTCGGCTGGTCGGGCTAGTACGAATGGCCAACTCCATGGCCCTTCTGGACGCTGCGATCCGTGGAGTAGGTCCAGAAGATGCAAAAGGCGGCAGGCACTGGGACTCCTACTCCTGGCACACCGACTTGCCACCAGGCCACCCGATGGTCTCGGGGCAGCAGACCTTCGACTTCGACCTCTACACGGCGGAGAACGCCAAGCTGGTCACCCTCTGGGGAATGAACTGGATCGCCACGAAGATGCCCGATGGGCATTGGCTTACCGAAGCCCGCCTCAAGGGGACCAAGGTAGTCACGATTGCCCCCGAGTACCAGTCGACATCGTGCAAGGCCGACGACGTGATCATCATTCGGCCCGGGACGGACGGAGCCCTTGCACTCGGCCTCGCACACGTGATTGTGCGAGAAAAGCTCTACGACGAGAAGGCGGTAAAGACGAGGACCGACCTCCCCTTGCTGATAAGGAGCGACAACCTCAAGCTGCTCCGGGCAAGCGACGTGTTCGCGGGCTACCAGTTAGCGCAACTGCGCAACAACATCGAAGTGATCCCCAAGGATGCCAAGCCGCCGGCACCGGCAGCCCAGGGCAAGCAATACGTGCCGGAGAACCTCCGTCAGGAGTGGGGGGACTTCGTCGTCTGGGACAGGAACTCGAACGCGCCAAAGCCGGTGACCAGGGATCAGGTAGGCAAGTACTTCGAGGAGACGGGCATCGATCCCGTCCTCGAGGGCGAGTTCGAGGTAACCCTGATCGACGGCTCCAGGGTGAAGGTACGCCCGGCCTTCGACGCCCTGAAGCAGTACTTGGAGGACTCCTGCGACCCCGAATCGATATCCAAGGTCACCTGGGCCCCAAAGGAAGCGATCGAGAACCTGGCCCGCGAAATAGCGGCCAACAAGCAGAAGACGCTCTTCGTCGAGGGCATGGGCCCCAACCACTTCTTCAACAACGACTGCAAGGACCGGACCATCATCCTCGTCGCAGCGCTGACCGACAACGTGGGCCACTTCGGCGGGACCGTGGGAAGCTACGCCGGCAACTACAGGGTCTCCACCCTCAACGGGACGCTCTCGCAGTGGGGCGGCGAGGATCCCTTCGACGTCGAGCTCGATCCGGCGAAGCCGGCCCGCTACCACAACTACGTGAAGTACGAGTCCGCCCACTACTACAACTACGACGACAGACCCCTGCGGGTGGGCAACAAGCAATTCACCGGCAAGACGCACATGCCCAGCCCGACCAAGGCGATGCTGTTCGCCAACGGCAACTCGATCCTGGGGAACATCAAGTGGGCGCACAACGTGATCACCAACACGCTCCCCAAGATCGAATTCATCGGGGTGGCCGAGTGGTTCTGGACCGCCACCTGCGAGTACGCCGACATGGTCTTCGGGGTGGACTCTTGGTTCGAGAGAAAGGTCCCCGACATCTACGGCTCGGTCACCAACCCGTTCCTGTCGGCTTGGCCTCCCACCCCCCTTCCCCGCCTCTACGACACGCGCGACGACGTGGAGGTCTGGGCCGGGATCGGTAAGGCCCTCGCCCAAAGGACCGGAGACCGCCGTTTCGCCGACTATTGGAAGTTCATCGAGGAAGGCCGCGCGGAGGTCTACCTACAGCGAGCCTTCAACGCGGGGAACATGACCAAGGGCTACAAGTTCGCAGACCTCGTCGAGTCCTGCAAGGACGGAGCCCCCTTCTACATGATGACCAGGACCTCCCCTCGAATCGTGGGTTGGGAGCAGACCCAGGAATCCAAGCCCTACTACAACAAGACCGGGAGGCTCGAGTTCTACCGGGAAGAAGACGAGTTCATCGAGCACGGTGAGAACCTCCCTGTCCACCGTGAGCCCGTCGACGGGACCCCCCACGAGCCCAACGTCATCCTGGCGAAGCCCCACCCATTCATAAGGCCACACGGGCCCGAGAGCTACGGCCTCGACCCCGACGACCTGAGCACCGAGGTGCGCCAGGTCCGCAACGTCATCCGTAGCGCCGACGAAATCGCCAAATCGACTCACCCCCGCAAGAAGCAGAAGTTCACTCACGTGCTCGTGACCCCCAAGTACCGCCATGCCTGCCACACCATCGGGGCCTCGACCGACACCGACATCATCATCTGGGGGCCATTCGGGGACTTCTACCGCCACGACAAGAGGAAGCCCTGGGTCGGCGAGGGCTACGTAGACATCAACCCCGAGGACGCCAGGGAACTCGGCATCTCCGACGGCGACTACATCTGGTGCGACGGGGACCCCGACGACCGCCCCTTCGTCGGCTTCGAAAAGGGCGACCCCCAAGACAAGAAAGTAGCGCGGTGGCTGGTCCGGGCTCGCTACAACCCGAGCGTCGCAAGGGGCGTAGCCCGATCGTGGTTCCACTTCTACATAGCCACCCACGGCAGCGTCGACGGCCACGAGACCCGGCCCGACAAGCTCGCCAAGAATCCCCGGACCGCGTACCAGGCTGCGTACCGCTACGGCAGCCACCAGGCGGTCACCCGTGCGTGGCTGAGGCCGACGATCCAGACCGACAGTCTCGTGCGGAAGGATCCGGCCGGTCAGCTCATTGGGAAGGGCTTCGCTCCAGACGTCCACTGCACGGTCGGAGCGCCCAAGGAGTCCTTCGTGAAGATGGAGAAGGCCGAGCCCGGCGGAGAGGAGGGGCGCGGCCGTTGGTACCCGGCGGAAGCCGGCTTCAGGCCCGAGAGGCCGAACGAGGAAATGCGCCGCTTTCTGGCCGGCGAGTACCTGCAGGAGTGAGGCTCGACTCCGAGCCGAGGGCCCTGGAAGGACCCGACCGGCCCGGAAGCGCATAGGAGGGAGCGGAAATGGCCGAGGTATACAACTGGCAACTGAACAGGCAAATGCAGTACCCCTTCCAGGAATCGAGGCCCCAGCGGCAGGCCGGTGCGGTATTCGACACAAACAAGTGCATTGCCTGTCAGACCTGCACTATCGCCTGCAAGACCACCTGGACCTCGGGCAAGGGCCAGGAGTACATGCTCTGGAACAACGTCGAGACGAAACCGTGGGGGTCCTACCCCCTAGCCTATGACGCAAGGATCCTCTCCAAGCTCGGTGCCCAGTCCTGGGAAGGCAACACGTATGCGGGAAAGACGATATTCGAGGCCGCACCCCAAGGGGAAAAGACCGTACGGTGGCTGCCCGAAGACCTCGACTGGGCGTACCCGAACAAGGGCGAGGACGAGACCAGGGACACCCTGTCCGAGGACCACTTCTACTTGAGGTTGCCCCACGACAACTGGTTCTTCTACCTCCCGAGGATCTGCAACCACTGCACCTACCCCGCATGCCTCGGGGCCTGCCCCCGCACGGCCATCTACAAGCGGCCGGAGGACGGGATAGTCCTCGTCGACCAGGAGAGGTGCAGAGGCTACAGGGAGTGCGTGGCCTCCTGTCCTTACAAGAAGGTCATGTACAACCACGTGACACGTGTGTCGGAAAAGTGCGTGCTGTGCTTCCCGGCGGTCGAGAAGGGGTTCCTCACCCGGTGCATGCGGACCTGCATAGGCAGGATACGGACGTTCGGTTACGTGTCCACGCCTGACAAGGCCGACCCTGAGAACCCGGTGGACTTTCTGGTCCACGTCCGGAAGGTGGCCCTCCCCCTGCTGCCCCAGCTGGGCCTGGAGCCGAACATCTACTACATCCCGCCCATCCACGTGGCGGACATGCGCTTCCTGAAGATGCTTTTCGGTCCCGGGGCGCCTACAGCCATCGAGACCTACAAGCGCGCGATGAGAGGCGAGGACGTCGAACTGCTGGGCGTGCTCGAGCTCAACGTCGCCTCCGACAGGATCGTACGGAAGTTCAAGGTCGAGGGAGAGACCGTCATCGGCTGGGATGTCGACGGCAACGAGGTGGCCCGAATCCCGATAAAGGAGCCGCAGGTGGTCCGACCCGAGTTCGACCCCTCCATTCAGGTCTACCGGTACAACGTCGGCTGAGAGGTGACGCCATGGACGAAGGCAGGACCGAAGAACAAGTCGATACCGCAGCGGAGTCCCCTCCGGAGGAAAGCAAGACAGAGCCAGAGACGATTGCCGAAGAGCGACCCGAGGACTCCTCGCGCCGGAAGGTACTGATCGGCGCGGGAATCGGGGCGGTTGCAGCAGCAGGAGCCGCGTATGCAGGCTTCAGGCTGCTCGCACCGGGGTGGGCTTCGAGGGTCCGGGTAGCATACGTGGACGAGCCGGTCCCCACCACCGACCCGGCTTCCAGGCTTTGGTCGAAGGCCCAACCAGCCCGGATCCAGATGGGCCCTCAGAACATGGCCCTCCCCACCAAGCCCACCCCCGAGATGTCCGGAATATCCGTACGGGCACTGCACGACGGGTCCCGGATCGCCTTCCTTCTCGAGTGGAAGGGGAAGGCCGAGTCGACCTCCACGGTCAGGACTCAGGACTTCCGTGACGCATGCGCAGTACTGCTGTCGGGGAAGCCCGACGACGCAAACCAGCGCGTGATGGGGTCGACCGCAGCGCCTGTTACCGTCCTCCACTGGAAAGCCGACTGGCAGGTGGACGTCGACCGCGGTTTCCAGGACGAAGAGACCGCCTTCCCCAACGCCTCCTTCGACTTCTACCCGCCACTGACCAGGCGTAAGAACGACGGACCCGTCAAGGTGCCCGACGAGTACGTGGAGGCAGGCGCCACCCGCTATCTTGCCGGGTACGCTGCCAAGAACCCCCTCTCCCTCCTCGACCGAGTTACGCCGGTGGAAAAGCTCCAGGCCAAGGGGCCGGGCACCCTTGCCACCTTCGACACCCAGAACGCCGAGGGCAAGGGGGTGAGGTCCAACGGAGCTTGGAAAGTAGTTCTGGCCAAGCCCCTGCGGGCGGTCGACCCCGAGGAGGTCGCCATCGAACCGGGGCAGACCTACGGCGTCGCATTCGCCGTATGGGTCGGAGGGGTGCGGGATGTGGGCGCCCGAAAGACCGTCTCGCAGGTGCTCCTTCCCCTGGAGGTGGACCCTGCGGGCGGTGCATAGCCTGGTCGGGCAGGTGAGCTGGGGCGGCACTGGAGCATGAAACGGAGGAGACCGTGAGTGACGACGCACGCCTTGACGACCCTACGGTCTCCAGCCCACCGAGCGTCCCGGCTGCCCTGCTGCTCTTTCATCGCCTTCTCTCCTCTCCCCTCCATCCCGAGACGGTCGCCCCTCTGGTAACCGAGCTGTCCGACACCCTTTCCGCTCTCGGTGCCGGAGCCGCCGCTGAGGCCTTGCAGGACCTGGACCTCACCGCCTTCAGCGCGGACGAGTGGCGCTCCGCCTGGACCGCCCTGTTCGTAAGGGGCGAGGTACCTCCCTACGAGACCTCCCACATGCCTCCCAGCATGGCCGGCCACCTTGGAGAGATGGCCGACATAGCCGGTTTCTACAAAGCCTTCGGGGTCGAGGCACAAGGAGAGCGTCCCGACCACCTCTTGCCCGAGCTCGAGTTCCTGACCTTCCTCTGCTTCAAATACGCCGAAGCAGTTGCCGCCTCTGAAGAGGAAGCCGTCCGGACGTGCGAGAACGCCCTGGCAGCCTTCCTCGAAGAGCACGTGGGTACCTGGCTCGGGACCTTCTCGAGGAAGCTAGCCTCAGAGCGCCCCGGTCACCCCTACCTCCCGCTGGTGGAGGCCCTCCGGGCCTTCGTTTCGTGGGTCTGCGAGTCATTGGGCCTTCAGCCCCGCTCAGTCGAGTCGGTCGGACCGGCGGGGCCGGACCTGCAGGGCCTCCTTGGCGACGAGACCGAGCCCACAGGCTGCTTCGGGTCTCCCCTTCCCGGCGAGCCCGAGCTACAGATTCCCGGCTAGCCAGGCAGAGCTCACCCCTCCGTCGAACCCGCAATCCGTGGGGCGGCGACCCCGGCCAGCCATGACCGCTCCGTCGTCACCCGGGAAATTCCGCCGCCGAGTGCACCGGCAAGGGACGGCAGTTGTATACTGGAGTGTCTATGACTAGAGACACGAGTCCTGCTTCGGCTCTCCACCCAATCCATTCGACCACTCCTCGGCTGCCGGTAGAGGAGGCGCTGGGGAGAGGCCCCTTGCCTACCCTGCTCGAGCCTGATTCTCCGGCTGCCACGTAAGAGGGACACTTCTCCGATCCGGATGCCCCCCACGAGGAAAAGCCCCCTCCCCCGCGGACCGCACCGCTTGTCTCGAGACGAAGTACGCCGCTCCCAACGCGACAGGCTGCTGCAGGGGATGACCGAAGCTGTCGCCGAGAAGGGCTACGCCAACACTGTCGTCCAAGACGTGCTCGCACGTTCAGGGGTCTCCCGAGCGACCTTCTACGAACTCTTCCGCGACAAGGACGACTGCTTCCGAGCCGCATTCGAAGCGCACGCCGACGCCCTGGCCCAGGTGCTGACCGCAGGGCTCGAGGCCGTCAAGAACAGCTCGGAATCCCCCCTGCAGAAGCTCGACCGCATCCTCGGACTCTACCTGGCTGCAATCGCGCACGCCCCGGACCGAGCCCGTGTATTCCTCGTCGAATCCTACGCTGCCGGACCGGAGCTGGTCGCTCAGCGCATGGCCGCGATCGAGAAGTTCGTCGACATCGTGGCTGCGACCCACGAGGGGGAGGACGGTCTGCTCGGTACCAGACCAGACCAGCGCTTCGCCGCTGAGTTCATTGTCGCCGCGGTGAGCTCCATGGTGACCAATCTGGCGGCCCTTGGGGACTTCGAGCGCATCCCTGCGCTGCATCGCCAGCTGACCACCTTGGCAAGCAAACTACTGGCTCCCAGACGGTAGGTCGTGGGCGCCTCATCGGCCACCCGGAGAGCCTGCCCTCCAGTTCCGTCGTCATAGAGTGGAAGCCGGCGACCGGGGTATCCCGCTTCGGGCAACCCCCTTCGAAGGCTCAAGTCGCCGCTGCGGAAACGTCATCGACCTGAACCCAGGTGTCGCCGTTGGCCCACAGACCGACGAATGCGACCAACGTGGTGTTCGGCCCCGAATTCACGAGAACGCTCACCCTGGTGTAGCCTCCGGTTCGTAAAAGCGCGTCTCCCCGACGACCTTTCCGCCCGCGGTCCGCAAGCCGAAGTAGCCGTTCGAATTGTTGGGAGACGTCCGTATCCACGCTGAGACCAAGTAGTTGCGGTTCGCTTCTACCGTCAACACCTGGTGCAGGTCGTTCCACCCCGAGGAGTTCCTGACCCGGCCGTTCCCGCTCCCGGTTCGGGCAAACCCCTTCCCCAGGTCTGCGCCACAACTCCCCGAGCATCTCCAGTATGCTAGCCCGCTCTCGAAACCTGGGTTGGCCACCCGGTTGGAACCGGAATTCGTCGTCGTAGGCTTCGCCAAAACCTCCAGCATCCTGGGCAGGGCGTCGTTGAACGCGAAGTTCCAGCAGCTGAAGTTGTGGCCGCCGTCGCAGCCGTAAGGAACCGAAGGTCCCGGACGCCCGTACATCCACCAGAAGTGTGGAATGCCGTGTTCGGTAAGCCGTCTGCTGAACCGGTCCGCCGACTGCCCCATCATGCGCTCGACAACGTCCACGTCGTTCGCACCGGCACCCGCGTAGAGCAGGACCTGCAAGCCTGCCAGGCGAGATGCGCGGTTCATGGGGTCCTTTGCCCTCCAGACGGAATCGAACGGCCAGAAGGGATTGCCGAAGGGGCCGTCTGCCGGGAAGCCGTTGCGTACCGATTCCTCGGTGATCACCGTGCGGGTGCCCCAGTCACCGAGGTCCACGGCCCCCGAGAAACTGGCCACCGATGCGAACATGTCCGGGCGGTCCTGCGCGAGTCGTACCGCCCCATAGCCGCCCATCGACAGTCCTGCGATGGCTCGGCCGTTCTTCGCAGGAATCGTCCGCAAGTTGCGGTCCGTCCACGGAATTACTTGGTTGACTATGAAGTCCGCCCAGTTCTGGGCCCCGGCCGACTGGTTCACCCAGTTCGTGTACCAGCCCACTTTCCCGCCGTCGGGCATCACGACGATTACCGGCTTCCCACGCGTAATCCCTTCGGCATCCCCTCCACCGCCAGTCCACTGGGCCGAATTTCCACCCGCCCCCCCGTGAAGCAGGTAGACCACTGGATACCTGGTAGCGGGGTTCTGGAAGTACCCGTCGGGCAGAGTGACTCGCACGCGGTGAGGACCGTTCACAGCGTTCGCCGCGATCAGCGGGCTCGAAATGTCGGCCTCCAAAGTCCGCTGGCTCACCCAGCGGACCGACGAAACCGTAATCCCGTGGCTCGACACCAGGATGGGAGCGTCGGCCAGGGCCGGCCTCGCACCGACCACGCTTGTAGCCACGACCATCGCGGCAATGAAACCCGCACCGGCCAATCCCCAACTGATCCGCCATCGCCCTCTGACCGTGAGCATCGGACGCTCCTTCACCGCTGCCTCCCCGTCTAGGCTCTTACGCGTGAACTTGGGTTGTCTCGAGAATAGTACCAGTGATAAACATGTCTGTCACACCCATTCCTACCCCGAAAGATATCCCGACACAGCCTGGCTATAATGCCAGCTCGCGCCGCTTTCTTCGGTGTACGCCCGCCTTCGGTGCAACAGACTCTTGACACCTCAAGCGGCCGTTTGTAAACTTCGGTGTATCTCACTTTGGCGCCGCCGCGGAAATGGACTCCCGACGGGACCACTACCAACGGCCAACAGGAGGATCGATGACTGCCCGGACCCCCACCCACCGTGAGAGGAAAGCCATTAGCCGTCGAGCGTTCCTGAGGGGCCTCGCCGCAGCAGGAGGCGCGGCCGCGGCGGTCGCTTCAGGCGTGGTGACTCCGAGCAGGTTCGTCCCGACCGCCGACGCCGCCGTCTGGAAGAAGCGTCTTACCGGAGCCGACCTGGACACCTACTGGCGGTGGCAGGTCGCAGGCACCGATCTGGGAATCCCGTACGTGCTGGAAAACGGCTCCATCGGTTACCTCTTCGGCGACACCTTCAACACCGCGTGGCCGGAGGGCCCTCCACTCCCTAACGACTGGCGATCGCCAATGATGTTGCGCTCGAACGTGCACCCCGGGGCGCCGGGGGGAGTGGTATTCGACAGCGCCGCAAGAGTATGGGGCAACGGCAGAGCCCCCGAACTCTTCCACAACGGTCACAACGGCATCGGCATCGACGGCATCTGGGAGGTGACCGTGATCCCCAACGACGGCATTGCCTTCCCGGAGACGAGGCGCCACATCATTTCCTACATGAGCATCCAGACTTGGAACTCGGTCGGTCCTGCCGGACCCCACTGGAAGACGAACTACGCAGGGCTGGCATTCTCGGACAACGGAAACGACTTCTACAGAACGAGGCTCAAGTGGTGGAACACCCCGGACAACAAGGACCCCTTCCAGATGTGGACCATGCAGCGGTGGGGCGACTACGTCTACATCTTCTCGGTCAGGGCCGGACGTCAAGACGGGCCGATGATGCTTCGGCGAGTCCGGTGGGACCGCATGTTCGACCCGGCCGCCTACGAGGGCTGGGGCTGGAACGGCAGTAACTGGGGATGGGGTCGTCCGTGTACCCCTATCCTCAACGGCCGGTTCGGGGAGCCCTCCGTCCGCCGCCTCGCGGACGGCACTTGGGCCATGGCGTATCTGAACTGCAAGATAGGCTGCATCGTAACGAGAACCGCTACCCGTCCAGAAGGACCCTGGAGTGCAGAGAAGGTACAGGTATGGCCCTGGCAGGAGCCAGGAATGTACGGGGGCTTCATCCACCCCTGGTCCTCCAGGGGCGTCAACAACCTGCACCTCCTCGTTTCAAAGTGGACCAGGGGACTCGACGGCCGCACCAACGCGTACCACGTGAGCCAGTTCGTCGGTACCCTCTAAGCCCAGATGCTCTCCCGAGCGAGTGGGGTCGAAACGGCTGCGTTCTCTCGACTTCACTGGCCTTAGGTCAGGCGAAGGTCAGCCCGGCAACACGTAGATCATCCCGTTGGGATCGGACGAGGCAGCAAGTCCCATGTCGCAGAGGTCGACGAATCTCCGCAGCACCTGCTCTCCCTCCCGGCGGTAAGGGGCTACCATCGGCGAGCGGACGGTCAGCTGGGCATACTCGACCAGCTCCCACAGGGTCTGCAGGGGTTGTCTGGACCTGGGATCCACAGGAATGATGTCCGAGTTCGTAAGCGGGATTCCCGCCGACTCGGCCACGTACCACGAAGGGTGCGAGGCGATGACCGGCCCTGAAGCGTAGGACCCCAATACCGTGAGGACCGGGCAGTCGAGGAGCTTTTCCAGTCTCTTCCTGTCTCCCGAGTCGAAAGCCCGCTCGATCGTGGCAATTACCCCGGCCACTCTGCCCCTCGCTGACTTGAACTCCCGCTTGGCATCCCTTGCCAGTGCGCCCAGTGCGGAAAGCTCGCCTACCACCACTGCGGGCTCGCTCGCCTGGGGTACTGGTAGACCTCTGGTCAAGGATGTGACCGTCGTCGGAACCAGGGAATAAAGTCCCGCAAGGACAAAAGCCGCCCACCCCCAGTGATCCAAGGGAAGCGTGACAGCCCAGGGACTCGATGTGAGCGGCCGGTAAAAGAGCGATAGCGATATGGCCGCCGCCAGCAGCGAGGTCTCCGAGTGCACCGCGGGGTCACGGTCCCAGCCAAGGGCCGGACGCTCGGGATTGGGCGACGTGGGCCTGTCCTCCGCCCCGCCCTTCGGCCCGACCTCTCTCGGAGAAAGCCTCATGGACCCGACCGTGAGGGCGACCTCGCCGCCGTCCCCTACCAACCGCACCCACCGGGATGAGAGCAGGGCCCCAAGCAGCCCTACGACCGAGTCTCCACAAGGTTCGCCCGACAGCCCAACGGCTCCCCCAGCCGGCGGGTCGGCCTCCTCGATGCCGGCGGCTAGTGCCCTCGAGCGGTCCCATAACTCCTGCGATGTCAGACCCACGCCGTCTCCCGCAACGGCGGTGGCTGCCGGCCTCTCCCGCATCAGCCGCCCCAGGATCATCTTCTCGACGCCGAAAGGAGGAATCCCGCTGAAGCGCGGCGTCCCCGTCGGCCAGTACCAGGACGGTGCTATCGAGACCGTCTTCGGCATCTCAGTGCTCCTCCAGGCTCAGCGGCGCTTTCGACCAGCTGCCGATCAAGACCATCACCGCGTTCAGTTCGCGGCCGTTACGGCTTCGAAGTAGAGCGAGGAGACGAAGGCCAGAAGCGAAGCGAGAGCCAGCTCCGTGCGCAAGAGCCGGTCCATCCGCGCTATTGCCTTCTTCAGCTCCTCTCTCCTCCGTCGGCGTTCTTCCGAGTCTGCCCCCGGATCGATCTTGCGAGCCATGGCGGGGTGGGCGCGATAGGACATCACCAGCAGCACTCCGGCAAGAACGGTCCAGACCGTCCAGTAAGCAACCCCCAGGGCGGGCGGTGGAGGTTGGCTCCTCGAAGAGCCGAAGAACGCCAGGCCCGCCACCGCCAGGGACCCCTGAGCCCACCAGCGCCACCTCCGTCCGCTCACCTGGCAGGTGACTGCGGTCTGGGGTCCGGGCAGCTCCCGCTGGGCATACCGCAGCACGAGCTCCATCGTCACGGCCCCACCCAGGTACAGCGCTGTGGCACACAGCTGCACCGCCGACAGAGCTATCCGCCACATGACCTCTCAGAACAGCCCTCCGTACTTGAGGGATACTCCCAGCACTATGGCCACCACAGCCAAGACCAGGTCGATGCGCACTAGCCTAGAAGCCCACGCGGCCCACTTCTCCTGTTCCTTCTGAGCCGCTGCGACCTTCTGGGCTCCCGCACCAGGGTCGAACTTCTGTGCCAGCCTCGGCCGAACCTTGAAAGTGAGAACCGCGCCGTTTGCGACCAGAACCAGCCAGACGAGAAACAAGGCCAGCGTCGTCCGCCCGTAAGGGTCCCCCAGGTTCAGTCGGTCCCTGAAGAAGGGGGGCGTGAAGGCGAGCTGGTGGCTCAAGGCCAGACGAGCCACGCAGGTCACAAAGATCATCCCCAGCGCCGCCCAGGCGACCAGCAAGTAGCGCTCCGACGTCTTCTCCCCCACCACCTGAGCCTGGGCCGGCGGAATGGCCTTCTGGGCAGGGGTGATGACGAACTCCATGACGAAGGCGCCCCCCGCATATGCCGCGATCGAGGCGATGTGCAAGAACATGAGAACCGCCAGTGCAACCTTCATCGGGATGCCTCCTGCGGGTGCCAGACCTCGAAGTGCCGCTCGATAGCCTCGGTGAGCGGGAAGCCACCTGCGGCCCCCCTCTGTCGGTAGAACTCCATGTCGACGTGGTGGACCTGGCATGAAAACTTCGCCCTGATAGGGCTTATGTACGCGGGGGCTATGCCGTACTTGGCGATTATGTAGTCGACGGTGGCCACTGCGGCCTCTACAGCCCAGTCCGAGATCCAGGCCTGAGGAGCCTCGACGATCTCGGAAACCTTTTCCGCGTCCACGGGCCCTCCTGTTCGCCTGACCCACGAGCCGTCTCCGAGTGGACCGTCTGCCCCATACCGCAGGTCCCTCACGTACCTGAGCGCCGACAGAGCGTCCGGGAAACGTTCTGTCGGCACCGCCACCGCTTCGTAGATCCCGGGGAGGCCGATGCAACTGAAAGTCTTCGTGGGGTTCGGGCCCGTTCGCTCGACGAAAGAGAAGCCCAGCCCCCGCGCTACCTCGGGGTAGGCGCCCAAGAGGAAGTCGTCAGCGTAGGTCCCGACCGGCCACGCTCCGAGGCCTATCGACTCGCAGGCCAGCCGGATGTTCTGGACGGCAGCTCCCGCCTGAGAGGCATGAAGCATCAGGACCAGCTCGTCGAAGGTCGGGATGGGAAGCGGCGCCTCCAGGAAGCCCGGCTTGATCCAGTGATCGCAGCCGGCAGGCTTCTCGTCTTCGGGGTCCTGGAGGTAAAACCCCCACCAGTCGTAGGCCGCAAGCAACAGGTTGAACCACTCCAGCCCCAGGTCGCCCACCGGCACGAACCAGGTCGCCCCGGGTCGGTTCAGGTTGTACTGTGCCGGCCCCAGGGCGTTCACCTTGTGGGTCCCTTCGGGCGCCGAGTACCACCCCACGTCCGGGCGGTATGCGTTGAGGTGCTTGCGTTCCCCGTACCACTTGACCAACTTGTCGAGGTCGTCCTCGCTTGCGATCTCGACTGGCGCAGACCTTTCGGTGCCGGGCTGGTAGAGCCAGACCCCCGAGTCGTTCACCACGATCAAGGCAAGCGACGGAGCACCGCTCACTCCCGGGACCGTGTATCCCGCCCAGGAGACTAGGGTCGACAGCCCTCCGTGTACCGCGACGTCTGCCGTGATCGCTCCGTTGGGCCCACATGCCGCCCACGCCAGCAACGCCTCTTCCGCTTCCGAAAGCGGGACCGGCTCTGCCTTGCTCTGGTAGGCCAGAGGTCCCCTCGGCTGGACGACCGTTTTCCCGCTCGACCATTCGAAGGTCTCTGGCTCGCCCGTCTCGAGGCGGTACCCCAGCCCCACCCGTCTCGTCCGCACCGTGGACAGCACCTGAAAGACCGACTTGCCCTCGAAGAAGACCTTCCTCAGGACCTCTTTCTCGGTTGCAGTCAAGGACATCTGCGTTTCCACCGTCGCTATCCTCGCTCTAGTCCTCTCCGTCGGCGTTACCGCCCATTGCAGGTTCGGCAGCCCTGATCCCTACCCTGACCGCCCTGTCCGATGGGACCGGCTGCCACCCGAAAGGCAGGTAACGCAGGTGGCCGTACTTGCCGACAAGGTGAAGCCACTTGACCATCCCAGGCTCGACCTCGTTGCCGCCCTTCCAGCCCGCGAACATGTGCGGCTCGAATCCGTTGTAGAGGACGACCTGGCCGGGCATGATCCTCGGTGCCACCCGAAGGCGGGCCAGGAAGCTCCCGCAGTCGTTGAAGACCTCCACCAGCCCACCCTCGGGGACTCCAGCCTCCTCTGCCTCCGACGGGTGCACGACGACCGTGGGCTCCCCGCGGTGGGTCTGCAGAACTACAGGGTTTCCCATCGTCACCGAGTGAACGGTCCAGCGCGAGTGGCCGCTGGTGAGCACGTAGGGGTAATCACCACCCTGGGCGGGCGGGTCCTTGTGGCAGGGTAGCTCTTCTCCGGCTTCGAGGAACCAGGGGTGGTCGATGTAGAACTGAGCCCTTCTCGTGAGCGTCGGGTAAGGGACCTTGGAGTCGACGTGTTCCGAGTAAGCCACCAGGGGGCTGTCTTCTCTGACCTTCGACGCCACCGCCAGGCCCGGTGCGAAGTTCCCCAGACCGGTAAATCGAATCGATCCCCTGGCCTTCAAGTCGTCGATAGAGGTCCCGTCGGGAATCGTCCCGGCCAGCGAAGAGTCTCGGATCCACTCGTCCACGATCGCTGCGTCGTCGGTGAAGTTCTCCTTGTAGGTGAACTGCTCGTAGAGGTTGTCGAGCCGCCTCGTCCTCCTCCGCCCGTCCTGAAACTCGGTCAGGCCTCGCTCCACTGCCTTCTCCTGTAGTCGCCTGGATAGCAGAGCGAAGATCTCCCATTCGGTCTTCGCCTCCCCCCGCGGCGGTACCGCCCTGTCCGAGTAGCACATCCGGAAGGTGTGGGTGATCGCGTACTGGAGGTTTTCCCGTTCGTACTGCATTGCTGCAGGCAGGACAATGTCCGAATGAAGCGCGGTGGTGCTCATGCGATTGTCCACCGTCACCACCAGCTGCAGCTTCGGCCAGAGCTCTTCGAGGAACCGCCTCCGCCCGCCGCGAGCCCGCCTCAGCGGGTTGGTTCCCACCGCGAAGAAGACCTGAGGGTCGGTGACCTCATCGGGGCGCACCAGGCCTCCCCACCACCCCCTCTGTATCGCCTCCTGGAGGTACTCGCCGAACCGCCTCTTCATCGAGGGATCCGACCACTGGGGAGTGTTCCAGGGTTCGTCGTAGCCGCAGTGGTAGTAGTGGAAGAACACCGGAGGCGAGGCGGTACCGGCGGCCACGGATCGGGCGAGCATCTCCAGGCCGACCATCTCCGCGGTCGCGTCGGGGTCCGCTTCCCTGATCGCCTCAGCGGCCTTCTGGAGGCCTTCCAGTATGCGGTCTGTCTCTTGAAGGCCTCGGCGCTCCTTCATCGGGAAGATCAGGTACCCGTCCATGCCCGCCAGAGCGAGTCCCTGGATGCCCGTCCCAGGCCGCCCCCAGTTGCCGGTGAGGGCCAACAGCAGGCACATGGAGCGCTCCATGAGGTCTCCGTTGTAGTACTTGGCAGCGTTGAACCCTTCGACGACCTTCGTCGCCCGCTCAGCACACGTCCGGGCAAGCCACTCGATGGTGCTAGGGTGCACGCCGCAGATGCGTGAGGCGACCTCGGGAACGTAGTCCTGGAGGCGACCGCGCAGCATCGAAAAGACCGTGGCGATCTCGACCCGGGAACCGTCGGCGAGCTCGACAGTTGAAGTCGCTTCGAGCGTCGGAGCGAGCCGGCCGCGGGCGAGAGTGCCTCGGGGAGCCGGAATCACCGCGCCATCGGCGTCTATCCAGAAGAACTGGTCTTGCCTGAACGACGGGTCGACCTCGGGGCCGGTGAGGAAGCGCCCCGTGTCGGTGCGCACGGCAAGGGGCAGGTCGGTCTGCTCTAGGACCATCTCCTCGTCGAGCAGGCCCTCGTCCACGACCACCTTGCAAGCAGAAAGCAGCAGGGCCGCGTCGGTACCCGGCTTTACGGGAATGAAGAAATCGGAGAAGGGGGCGGATGGCGAGTAGTCAGGTGCGATTGTTGCGACGAGTGCCCCCCGGTACCTTGCTTCGGCGATGTAGTGGAAGTACGGAATCGACGTGTAGGCAGGGTTGGAGTGCCAGACCAGGATCAGGTCCGAATCGAAGGTGTCGTCCACGGTGCTGGCGCACGAGAACTTGCCGAAGGTCATGTACTGGCCGATGGGTAGGTCGTTTATCAGCCCGTTGGCGTCGAGGGTGACGGCACCGATGAGGGAGGCGAACCGCAGGTACGCAGCCCAGGCGGCGAGCCCACCTTCCACGGTCTCTTCGAAGACGATGGACTCGGGTCCTTCCTCCTCGATGGCATCCAGAATTGCCTCGGCAACCTCGTCAAGGGCCTCTTCCCACGAGATCTCCTCCCACCTGCCCGAGCCTCGCTCCCCGACCCTCCTCATCGGCTTGACCAACCTGTCGGGAGCCTCGAGCTGGACGCTCCAGGCGGCCCCCTTCTGACAGCCCAGTGGGTTCATGTCCGGCAGGTCGTCCCGTATCCTCTCCACGTTGCCGGCAACCTCTTCGAAGACGACACGACCGTCCCTCACGTAGACGCGGTACGGACATGTACCCATGCAGTTCAGGCAATGCGTCCCGAAGTGGACCGAGTCCCAGCTCCACATCTGGCGATAACGGTTTTCGGTAACCCCTGACATCCCCTCCTCCGAAGGAAGTGCGGTGCGCCACGACAGTCCTACGTCCACGAGTCCGACCTTCGTGCCGATTCTACAGTACCGTACTGTAAGTTCTGTGAGTTAGCTCACAGCCTCTCGCGTCGGCGCTCTGGGTATGTTGCAATGTGGTTCGGATGCAGATCCTGCCCGGCGCCTTGCCCCGGGCGTCTGCAACCAGGACAGAGAGGAAGGGTCCAAGGGAGGGGATATGCCCAGACGAACCGTCACCAGAGCAGAGCTTGACCGCCCCCTCACTCCCTACCAAGAAGCCCTGAAGACGGTACTAGCCACGACTCCCCAGCCACGCCCCAGACGACTCCGGCTCGAAGAGGCTGCCGGCTGCGTGGTCTCCGAGGCCATCCGGTCTCCTCGGGACGTGCCGGGATTCGCCAACTCCGCGATGGACGGTTATGCCGTCCGCGCTTCAGAACTGGCAGCTGCGCGGCCCGCACGGCCCGTGCGCTTGCAGATCGCCGATTCGGTCCTTGCCGGCCACCGCAGGCCCTCTCCCCTCCCGGAGGCTTCCTGTGTCGAGATAGGCACCGGTGCGCCGATCCCTCCCGGGGCAGACGCAGTCGTGCCATTCGAGGTCGTTCGCAAGGCGGGCCGCTGGGTCGAATTCGACGAGCCAGCCCGGCCTGGCGACCACATCCGCCCAGTCGACGACGTGGTCGCCAGAGGCCGACTCCTCGTGCGAAAAGGGGAGCGGTTGACGCCCGTCCGCGCAGGTTCGTTGGCGCAGTGCGGCGTGGCGATGGTTCCTGCCTACCCTCCGCCACGGGTCGCCATCATCTCGACGGGGGACGAGATCATTCCGCCGGGAACCCCCTACAAGAGGGGCGCCGTCTACGACGCGAACACCTACCTGCTTTCTTCGCTCTGCGGTGCTACGGGCTGTCGCGTGGTGGCAACCCTTCGATGCCCGGACCGCAAGGAGGCCCTCGGCGAAGCGATAAGGCAAGCAGCGGGCATGTCGGACCTCGTGATCGCATCAGGAGGCGCCAGCGTCGGCCCCCACGACTGGGCGAAGACCGTCGCCGGCAAGCTGGTCGTCTGGAGGGTAGCACTCAAACCAGGCAAGCCGTTCGGCTACGCCAGGGGACCGAGAGGTACGCCGGTCATGCTCCTTCCGGGAAATCCCGGATCGGCCTTGGCTGCATTTGCCGCTTTCGGCTTCGACGTTCTGGCCAGGCTCTCGGGAGAGCGACCCCCGAAACGGCTGAGTGTCTCTCTTGCAGAACCCGTCATTCCGGACTCCAGGCGGATACTGCTGGTCCCGGTAAGTCTGGCCGGGTCTCGAGGCGGTTTTAGTCACCCAGGAAGCCGCCTGGAAGCGGTGCCCCTGCCCACGCGCTCGTCGGCTGCCTTGCAGCAATACTCCGACGCAGACGGGATCGCGTTCGTCTCTCCGGGACGCGGACCACGGCGCTCTGCCAAGGTCCTGACCTTTCCGTGGCACAACCGCTAGGAGCGATCTCGTTGACTAGCCTTCTCGGCCCCCAGCTCCCTCCTCGGAACCGTGAGGAGATGAGGTCGTGGTCGGCGGACACCGCTTTTACCGGCGGGGTCCTGGCGGGAGGCATGAGCGAACGGATGGGGTCACCCAAGGCCGAGCTGGTACTTGCAGACAAGAAGCTCATCGACTACTCGCTCGAGGCACTGCGGTCCATGCGGCCCCCGCCTGCAGAGGTCATCGTGGCCGTGGCGCCCGGCTCTCGAGTGGCCAAGCAGACCATCACCTCGGGCCGAGCCCGGCTTTCGGCCCTGAACTCCGGTGGGGTCGGGGGAGTCCGTGTCGTAGAGGACTCATACCCTCACCAGGGCCCTCTGCAGGGCCTACTCACGCTGCTCGAAGCGTCCTCCACGCCGACGACGGTGGCCCTTGCCTGCGACACTCCCCATGTCGGCCCAGCCGTTCTGGAGCACCTGCTCGGCGTGTTCGGCTCGGCAAAGGACGCTCTTGCTGCGACCTACCAGTCTGGTGGGAGGACCCACCCCTTTCCAGGCGTCTACTCTGCGGATCTTAGGGAAGTGGTTGCCGAGGCCCTCTCCCGGGGCGAGCGCTCGGTCGTGGCGCTGCTCGCCCGCGTCCCTTCGATCTCCATTCCGCTCCCGGGGTGGGCACCTCCGTATTCGCTCGAAAGCATCAACACGCCCGAGGATTTCAGGAGAGCTCTCTCGCGCATGTGAGCCTCTGGAGCTTCTGGGAAGCTGCGAGGGCTCGCCCACGCCCGCTTACCACCGACCTGTGACCGAGATCACATCACCTCGCAGGGAAAGCCCTATACTTCACCTGGAGTACGTCTAGTGGCGTGCTACAGGTACTTGTGGGACTGGGTCTCCGACCCTGTCCGCCCAGATCCCCGTGGAGGCCCCATGAAGTTCGCAAGCGATCAGCCATTCCTTTCAGCCGGGAGCGGGGAGGCGACCTTTACCGGCGCAAGGCTACTGGCCGCCGCCTACCTGACTGAACCGGCAGCAGTCGAGGAAAACATCCCTGCAGGGTTCTCGCCCGGCGAGCAGCCCCTGGTGACGGTGTTCGTTGCCGAGTACCCAAAGACGAACTTCGGCACCTCGTACAGAGAGGCTGCCCTCCTGGTCTCCTGCAAGTACGGCGAGGAGTCGGGCTCGCTCTGTATGGGAATAGTGGTCGACGACGACGTCGCCTTGATCTTGGGGAGAGAGATCTTCGGCTACCCGAAGAAGCTCGCTCAGATCTCCCTGGAGCGCTCCGGCAACCGAGTGGAAGGGAAGGTCTTCCGCCGGGGAGTCCAGTTCCTCGAGATACGTGCCGAGCTCTCCGAGGTGATTCCCTCCCCACCGATGCCGGCCATGGGTCCGACGTTCCTGGTGAAGGCCTTTCCCGCCGCCGACCTCTCAGGCCCGGAGTGGCCGCCCAAGGTCGTGGCGAGCCCCATCGGCTCCAAGCCCACCTCGGTCCGCCCCGCCCTCTCGTGCGATGTCGTCCTGAGGGAGTCCGAACTGGACCGCTGGGCAGCCTTTCCCGTAAAGGACGTCGTCTTCGCTGCGGAGGTCGAAACGCAACTGACCATGGCGCCCGGCCGGGTCCTCGGGGAGCTGGATCCCGAATCCTGGCTCCCCTACATGGCTACGAACCTGCGCTAGGTAGGGGGCATGCCAGGCTGCCGCCGACTTCCGGTGGTCTCCAGCAGCCGCCTACGAGGTCTCCTCTCCGAACCGGCCGTCACGGAGCTTGCGGTCATCGGCGAGACAAAACGACAAAAACGATAGCACAATGTGGATTATGTCACTGTACATAGCATGAGTTTGTGTTTGGCTGGACTGAGCCCGCTTGGGACCGGCTCAGTTTCGAAGCCCCGGAAGGAGAGCTGCTCGATGAGCGATGCGACCGACCTGCAGGAACGACACGACGCCAGACAAGCCTCCCCGGCTCCCGGACCAGCAGAGGGCCGGAAAGCCTACAGGAGCTGGGAGGACGTGTACCGCGAGAAGTGGACCTGGGACAAGGTCGTATGGGGCACCCACTGCGTGGACTGCTACCCGGGAAACTGCCCCTTCCGGGTCTACGTGAAGGACGGGATGGTCTGGCGTGAGGAGCAGGCCGGGACATTCCAGACCATCGAGGAGGGCGTCCCCGACTGGAACCCCATGGGTTGCCAGAAGGGAGCAGCCTGGTCGCAGCAGCTCTACTCTCCCGACCGCCTAGCGTATCCCCTCAAGCGCGTGGGCGAGAGAGGCGAGGGGAAGTGGAAGCGGATCTCCTGGGACGAGGCGGCCACCGAGATCGCCGACGCGATCCTGGACGCCATAGAGGACCAGGGTCCGGAGTCGATCGTCCAGGAAGGCACCCCTGAGGTTCAGACGATACTGCCCACGGGCCGGTTCATGGGCGTTCTCGGCGGTTCTACCCTCGACTTGCAAGGGTCGATAAACGACTTCTCGGTCGGCCTGCACATCACGTTCGGGAAGTTCTGCCCGGTCTCCTCGGCGGACGACTGGTTCCACTCCGAGCTGGTCCTCATCTGGCACATGAACCCGATCTACACGAGGATCCCCTTCTATCACTTCATTGCCGAGGCCCGGTACAAGGGGGCGGAGGTGGTCACGATTGCGCCGGACGTCAGCCCCTCGGCCGTACATGCCGACTACTACGTACCCGTCAACCTCGCAACCGATGCTGCGCTGGCCCTTTCGATGGTCCAGGTGATCCTGGAAGAAGGAATCGAGGACAAGCAGTTCATCCGGGAGCAGACCGACCTACCGTTCCTGGTCCGCCGGGACAACGGGCGATACCTCCGCCAGAGAGACCTGGAGGGCGAGGGGCGCGAGGACCAGCTTTACTACTGGGACACGAGGTCCTCTTCCGCTGTCGCTGCCGACCGGGGGAACCTCGCAATACCCGAGGGCAGAGAGCCCGCCCTCGAGGGTAGCTACAAGGTGACACTGGCCGACGGATCTACCGTAGAGGTTTCTCCGGCGATCCAGATTCTCAAGGAAAGGCTCGACAAGGACTACACGCCGGAGAAGACCCAGGCGATCACCGGCGTCCACCCTGAGGTGGTCCGCATGCTCGCCAGGAAGGCCGCCTCGAAGAAGACCAACATCATGCTCGGGTGGAACTCCTGCAAGTACTACCACGGAGACCTGATCGAGCGCTCCATGTGCCTCTTCCTCGCAGTCACCGGCAACTGGGGCAAGAAAGGGACCGGCATCCGTTCCTGGTCGGGAGGGATGTTCGACGGACTGATCCTCACGATGAGCAAGGCCAAGCCCGGCATCGCCTCGAGCGAGAACGTCCTCCAAGGCATCGAGATGGCCGTGCAGGCCATGAAGCAGGCCGACCCCAGCCGGACTTACGAGATAGCGATCAAGGAGATGGCCCTGATGCGGGTGGCGGGACAGATCCGCCAGGCCGCTGCGGGCGAGCCCGGCGCACCCGTAGGTGGTGGGAGGATATCGCCCCCCTTCCTGTGGTGGTACTACCACGCCGGCTTCAAGGACCGGTGGAACAAGCCGGAGTGGAACGACCCCTCCATGAAGCGCTCCTTCGAGGAGTACCTGAACGAAGCCATATCCAAGGGCTGGTTCGTCGGCGTGCCCTACCTTCCTCCCGACAAGGAGCCGAGAGTGCTCATCGAATGCGGAGGGAACATGCTGAGGAGGACCCGGGGCGGACAGACGGCGCTGCTCGACGGGCTCTGGAAGAAGCTGAAGTTGATCGTGTCGATCGACTTTCGCATGAACATCACGGGTTTGCACTCCGACATCGTCCTCCCGGCCGCCCAGCACTACGAAAAGATCGGGTTCCACATCCCCACTCCCCATGTCATGAACCTGACCTTCTCGGACAAGGCGGCCGAGCCCTACGGGGAGGCCAAGTCCGAGTTCGAGATATATGCTCTGATTCTCAAGAAGCTCGCCGAGCGGGCGAAGGCCCGGGGACTGGAGTCCTACAAGGACTCTACGGGGATGGAGCGCCGCTACGAGGACCTCTGGGAGGCCTACACCGCAGGCGGGTTCTTCCTCGACGAAGACCGCCTCGCTGACGAGATGGTGAGGGACTCGGTACTGGCAGGCACGCTCCCCGAGGGCACCACCCTAGAGACGATGCGGGAGAAGGGGTTTGTCCGCTTCATCGACCTGGGCTTCACGCCCATGGGCGTGGCACAAGCCTCGCCGATCTACCCGGACCAGACGCACGTGCCCTTCCGCAACCACGTAGAGAAGAAGGAGCCCTACCCCACCTATGCCAGGAGGGCCCAGTTCTACATCGACCACCCGTGGTTCCTAGAGGCGGGAGAGGAGCTCCCCTGCCACAAGGACAACCCCAAGTCGGGTGGCGACTACCCCCTGCGCATGACCTCCGGTCACAACCGCTGGTCGATCCACTCGATGAACATCTCCAACTGGGTTCTCCTGCAGACCCACAGGGGCGAACCCCATGTCGCGGTGAGCGCGGAAGACGCCGCGGCCCGGGGCGTCAAGGACGGGGACCTTATAGAGGTGTTCAACGACATCGCCAGCTTCCGAGCGCCGGCAAAGGTCTCCAACGCTGTCAAGCCCGGTCAGATCATCTCCTACAACGGCTGGGACGGGTTCATGTACCCCGCCTGGAGGGGTGCCAACGAGACCGAGGCCGGGATGGTCAAGTGGCTGCTCATGGCAGGAGGCTACGGCCACCTGAACTACACACCGATCGAGTGGCAGCCGGTGGCGGTAGACCGTTCCGTCCCTGTGGACTTCAAGAAGGCAGAGACGGGCTGATGCTTGCACCCACCGTACGCAGCCGGGCGCCGAGCAGAGCCGAGCCGAGGAGGACATCTCGATGAGAGCCGTAAGAGTGGACACCACGACCGACCAGCTCCTTGACCCCAGCTCTTCCGTGTGGAGCGAGATCGCAGGAGAGGAGCTATCTCTCTCCCCCACGCCCGTGGAGTACCAGATCACCAAGTACGTCAAGAACGCCTGGAAAGACCGGGCCTACGGAGTCGTCAAGTCTGTGAACCTCGCAGCCGCCACCAATGGCGAGATCCTCGCCTTCCGTCTTGAATGGGAGGACTCCGAACACCCCGAAGCCGAGTTCCCCGACGCGTGCGCAATCGGCTTTGCTCTTTCCGATGCGACACCTCTTGAAAAATTCGGCTCCCAGGACGACCCCATCGAGCTCTGGTACTGGCGCTCGGACGAGTCGGACAAGGGCGAGGATGTGCTCGCCCGAGGCTTTCAGGACATCACTCCCGCCGATAGCCAGGACCTGAAGGCGGCGGCGAAATTCTCCAAGACGAACGGCAACGGGGCTGAGGGTCGCTGGAGTGTCGTGCTGGCTCGCCCCGCAAAGGCCGACTCGCCCCTGCTTCACCTGGAGTCGGGCAAGACGGCCCGGTTCGTCGCTCTTGTCTGGGAGGGTGCGAACGAGGAGCGGGCCGGTATAGCGGCCATGACGCCCTCCTGGCAGAGCCTGGAGATCGAATAACGACCTTACGAGACAGCGGGGTTAGCAGAGACGCCCACCGACGGAGGCACGAAGATGAGCGAGACCACCACCTACCGCCAAGTGGCGATGGTATTCGACCTGAACAAGTGCATTGGCTGCCAGACCTGCTCGGTGGCCTGCAAGGTCCTCTGGACGCGCGACGAAGGCATGGAGCATCAGTGGTGGTGCACCGTGAACACCATGCCCGGCAAGGGCACCCCCAAGGGCTGGGAGGAGATGGGCGGCGGCTTCGACGGCGACGAGCCCAGGCCCGGAAGGCAGCCCCGCCGGGAGGAGTTCGGCGGAGGGTGGCGCTTCAACTACGAAGAGGTCTTCTACGGCGGAAAGGGGCGCCAGGTCCACCTCAAGCCGGTAGGGCCCGGGACCTGGCGTTCGGACGGCGGAAGTCCCGAGGCACCCGGTGCGGCAGGAAAGTCGGTCCCCACTCCCGGACCCGCTCAGGACGTGACGCAGTGGGGTCCGAACTGGGACGAGGACCAGGGCGCCGGCGAGTACCCGAACTCGTACTTCTTCTACCTCCCCAGGATCTGCAACCACTGCACCAAGCCGGTCTGCGTGCAGGCCTGTCCCCAGGGGGCCATGTACAAGAGACCCCAGGACGGGATCGTGCTGCGCGACGAGGACCGCTGCAGGGGGTACCGGTTCTGCATGGAGGCCTGCCCCTACAAGAAGATCTACTTCAACTACGTCGAGAAAATCAGCCAGCACTGCATCTTCTGCTTCCCCCGGATCGAGAAGGGAGTGGCCCCCGCCTGCGCCAGACAGTGCCCGGGTCGGCTGGTCTTCGTGGGGTTCCTCGACGACGAGGAAGGGCCGATCTACAAGCTGGTGAAGGTCTGGAAGGTGGCGGTTCCGCTTCACCCCGAGTACGGGACGGAGCCAAACGTCTTCTACGTTCCTCCCCTCTCGCCCTATCGGCTTCACGAGGACGGCAGGATCGACTACGAGACGCCACGCATTCCGCCAGAGTACCTGGAGTCGCTCTTCGGTGAGGGAGTCCACCAGGCTCTCGCCACGCTCAAGTCGGAACTGGAGAAGGTCCGAAACGGCGGCAGCTCCGAGATCTTGGACACCCTCATCGCCTACAAGTGGCAGAGCTTGCTGGGTCCCTTCACCGTCGACCCGGCCACGCTCACACCCCAGAAGGGGTGAGCCTTTTCGGGTGGTGTGGATGAGAATCCTGGTGAGCACCGGGGCCGCGGCGGCCCAGAAAGGTCAAGCTTCTCGGGCAGGCGAGCCGGGCTATGGACGCCAGCCCTGCGCGCTCCTCGTTCGCACCTTCCCACACGAGCCAGAAGGGAGGATGATATGTTCGGCTACTCGTTGGTAGGCCTCGAAGTCGAGAGCGGCGAGGAAGAGATAAAGGAAGTCGAGGAGAACGAGACCACCGCCCGCAGCGCCGCCTATCAGGTGCTGGCACGGCAGTTCCACGCTCCCGACACCGAGGCCGCCAAAGCCATAGTCGAAGGCGAATCGCTCGAGGCCATCCAGGCGGCGTTCGCAGAGCTTCCCTACGAGGTCGCACTCGCAAAGGAGGCGCCCTCGCCTGCGGACCTCAGCCCGGAGGATCTCTCGGCCGAGTACATACGGCTCTTCGACGTCGGAGCCGACGGCGGGCCCCCATGTCCGCTCTTCGGCGGCGCTTACAAGCCCGACCGCACCGCGGTGATGGAAGAGACGAAGCGCTTCTACGACTACTTCGGGCTGAAGCTCTCCAAGGACTACTTCTTGCCCCCCGACCACCTTGCCACCGAGCTCGACTTCATGCAGTACCTCACCTTCAAGGAGGCCGCCAGTGCCTCGCCCCGGCTGGCGAGATCGTACTCGTCGGCACAGAAGGACTTCCTCGACCGCCAGCTCCTCGACTGGCTGCCCCAAGCCAGAGAGAGGCTCGCATCGGCGAATCCGCACCCCTACTTCGAGTGGCTGCTCGGACTGACCCTGGCTCTTGCCGAAGCCGACCGGTCATACGTCGGGGAACAGCTGGAGAGGCGGTAGGACCGTCCTCGCGGGCCCGGGCCACCTGGGTCGCCGCCCCAGGCCGTGTACAGGGGGCACTGAGCGTCCCCACGGATCCGGGCCACCTGCTCCGCTGCCGGCAAGCTCCCTCCTTGCTTGCCCCGCCCCCGTCCCGCCTTCTCGCCCCGCCGACGAATGCGGCCAGTAGCGCTCCGCCGCGGCTAGACTTCTCTGCGGTTCGCCAAAGCCGTGGGAAAACCCGCGCCCGGAGCCGGCTCCCGCTCCCGAGGGCAGGATGAGGCGGCCTAGGATCCCGGACCGCAGGCGACATTCCGAAAGGACCTTACATGAGCCAACCCCTGAGCCAACCGTTTACCTTGTGGCTTACCGGCCTTCCTGGCGCCGGCAAGACGACTCTCGCCGGGATGCTTCACGGGAAGCTGGCCGAACGCGGGCTCAAAGCGGCACTTCTCGACGGAGACGCGGTGCGCAGGGCTGCTCTCTTTACCCTCGGCTATTCCCGGGAGGACCGCGACCTCAACATCCGGGTCATCGGCTTCGTGGCCTCTATCCTCAACGAGCACGGTGTCCCTGCGATCGTCTCGGTCATCTCCCCTTATGCGGAGACCAGGGCCGAGGTACGCAAGAGGGTGGACCGCTTCGTCGAGGTGTATGTGCGCTGTCCCGTAGAGGAGTGCATCAGGCGAGACCCCAAGGGTCTTTATGCCAGGGCCCTCGCCGGGGAGATCCGTGGGATGACCGGGATCGACGACCCTTATGAAGCTCCCGAGAACCCAGAGCTAGTCGTCGACACCTACGGGCGTTCCCCGGAGGAGTCTCTGGCCGAAATCCTGGACTTTCTCGAACGCGAGGAGCTGATCCCGCCTTCTTTCCCCTGCCCCTGAGATCGTGGGGGCGCAAGGGGGCCATGCCCCAACTGACGAGGACCTCCCGCCAGGGACGGTCGTACAGCCAGGAAGCTCGCAGGGAACGGCCATGCTGGCGGGCGACTCTGTCCGCTGAAGTTCCTCCCTGAGGCGTGGCCTGCTCGAGTCAATCCGCACTCGCCGCCTGGTCTTAAATGTGCAAATGCGATGGCGACCTTCGAGCGCTCCGTGGGCCGCCACCTGAAGAAAGGACGGCTGAGGCGCGGCAGGATCTTGACAGTCTTGACTTGCCGCCCTTGGCAAGGGTGTGATTCAGCCATGGCCCGGCATTCATCGTGAGTGCGGCAGATGCCTTCCAGAGCACACTGCGAGAACCTGGCATCGATCGACTCCCGCCTGCCGACAAGGACCCAGCCAGCCTCGCAAGGCGCGCTGCCCTGACCCGCCGTAAAAGGTGTAGGCGGTCCCCACCTGGGGCTACGGTGGGCGATACCCTTCCGCAGCGGTTGAGGCCCCGGTAGACCAATACAGAACAAAGCTTCTTGCTCTGAGGACAGTCTTCCGCACACGCATCCCCCGGCGCTCTCGTCAAGGGGTTCTGATCTGGGGTTTTAGGGAGCTCGCTACGGGCTGGGGTCTCTCCCTTCATGCCTGGCCGTCAGGATAGTAGCGATGCTAGGCTATGATCATGGCACCCACCGAGGCTGCGACGGCCAGAGCGAGGCACACCAAGAACAGACTTGCGGAGGCCCGGAAGGCTGCAGGTCTTTCTCAGCTCGAGCTGTCGGCGCGGACGGGCGTCTCGCGATCCGAGATCTCCGCCATCGAAACCGGACGGCTCACCCCCTCGGTCAAGCACGCGCTAGCGCTCGCCAGAGCCCTCGGGGTGTCTGTCGAAGACATCTTCGGCGAAGGCGAGGCTGGTAATGATCTCTCCGGCGGTCGCTTTCCGGAAGGAACGCTTCTCTGGAAGCTAAAGGGGCCAAGGGCGCCTCGGCTACTCCCCTGTGAGACCACTCCTTCAGGGACCCTCGCCCACGACGCTGTCGTAACGAAGGGACGGATAGTAGAGAGAGTGCGCGGCCCCCTTCCCGATTCGTTAGTCATCGCAGGATGCGACCCGGCGGTTGGCCTGCTTGCCCGGGAAGTCGAGCGTGTGGGAGTCCGAGCGATACCCCTCCAGCGGGGTTCGACCTCCGCGCTGGAGGAGGTGGCAAGCGGCGTCGCGGATGCGGCAGGAGTGCACGTGGCCGGGGTACACGTGGGCCCCGGAGCCGGCCTTGATGGTGAGCTCGACAACGCCTCGGCCGCTCGATCCCGTCTCGGCCAAGGCTGCCACCTACTCAGGATCGCCAGGTGGAAAGAAGGGATTGCCTGCCGAGAAGCACCGAGACGGTCGCTTACAAAAAGGTGGTTGGCCGGTCTCAGGTGGGCGGCACGGGAACCCGGCTCTGCAGCCCGCCTGCTCCAGGACCGCCTCCTCGCATCCACGGGCATCCGCCGGTCGACGCGTCGGGTCGCCCCCGACCACCGGACACTGGCCCGGCTCATAGGTGGCGGCTGGGCAGACGCCGGCATCTGCGTGGAGTACGCCGCAAGAGAGGCCGGCCTGGAATTCGTCCCCCTGACGGAGGAACCCTACGACCTCTGCATCCCGGACGCCTTGCTCGAAGAGCCACCCCTGCAGGCCCTGATCGCAGCCGTGCGCTCGCCCCGTTACCGCCGCCTCCTCGCAGACCTTCCCGGCTACGACACGAGGGAAACCGGTGAGCTCATCCGGGTCGTCTAGCTCATCGGGTCGCAGCCGCTTTTTGGGGGCAGTCACAGCATTTCTCGCACCAGTCCTGCTGCTGTACATCGGCTGTTTCCGCTCCGAGGGGCCAGGTGATTCGAACGACACCCTCCGCGTGGCCGCCGCTTCCGACCTGCGATTCGCCCTTGACGAGATCGTCGGCGCTTACGTGAACGACCGATCAGGGGCCCGACCATGGGTCGAGGTCATCTACGGGTCAAGTGGGAAGCTGGCGGAACAGATTCGAAGCGGCGCTCCCTTCGACGTTTTCCTCTCCGCGGATGCTTCCTACGTGAGGGCTCTGGTCGATGCCGGAAGCGTCGACCCCACATCGGTCTCCGTCTACGCCATCGGCCGCATTGCGCTCTACGTCCGAGAAGGCCTCGACATCCCCGTGGCGACCGAGGGCATCACCGCGCTCGTCCGCCCGCAGATGCGAAGAATCGCCATTGCGGATCCCTCCCACGCCCCCTACGGACGGGCGGCGATCCAGGCCCTCGAGAAGTACGGACTCGGAGAGGAGTTGAGTACTCGCCTGGTCAAGGGAGACACCGCTTCTCAGGCCGTTCAGTTCGTCGACAGCGGAGGAGCCGAGGCCGGCATCGTGGCCCTGGGGCTGGTCCCTGCATCCCACAGGAGAGGGCAGGTGTGGCCCGTCCCCGAGGACGCCCACGAACCGCTGATCCAGACGGCAGCCGTCGTCGCTTCGACACCAACGCCAGCCCAGGCCCGTGACTTCATGGAATTCCTCGCCTCCGACATGGCAAGAGGGATCCTGGAGCGCTACGGTTTCGGCCTGCCCGAGCTCGCCGCGCATAGAGCGCCTCGAGCCGACAGCCTGCTGTCGAGCGAGGCGCACGCAGCCAAGGCGCTCCGTCTCGACCGAAGGCCCGGGCTGTCGGCCGGCAGCCTCGTGAGAGCCGGCCTTCGCCGGGGGGCCATACCGCGTCTCGTCCGACAGCCGGGGCTGTCAGCCGCCGGCCTCGTAGGGCTCGGCTGAGAGAAGGGGGAAGCGCCTCATGGTGACGGCGGCGATCGATTGGGTGGCGGTGGGGGTCTCGGTGCGACTGGCGGCGGTCACTACCGTCCTCCTGATCCTCCTGGGCACTCCCCTGGCTTACTGGCTGGCAAGGACGAAACGGCCCTGGAAAGTATTCGTGGAGGCAGTAGTGGCCCTTCCCCTGGTCCTTCCCCCGACCGTGCTGGGGTTTTACGTCCTCTGGGCGACGGGTTCGAGAAGCCCCCTGGGGAGGTGGATAGAACGGGTCACCGGTGGCCAGCTCCCCTTCACCTTCAGGGGGCTCGTGGTCGCCTCGGTGCTGTATTCGCTACCCTTTGCCGTCCAGCCCCTCGCCAATTCCTTCGGAGCGATCGAGGAGCGCTACTTCAGGGCATCCCTTCTTCTGGGCGATAACCGGCTCCAGACTTTCCTCCGCATGGCACTCCCCCTCTCCTACCGCGGCGTGCTGACCGCGGCTGTCCTGACTTTCGCCCACACCGTGGGGGAATTCGGGGTGGTGCTGATGGTCGGCGGCAACATCGCCGGTTCCACGAGGACCGTATCGATCGCGATCTACGACAGCGTCCAGGCTCTCGACTACACCTCGGCCGCACAGACGGCGGGCCTGCTGCTGGCCGTCTCCTTTGCGGCACTGGTCGTCGTCTACTCTCTGGCAAGCTCCTCGAGAGCGCGATGGCCTCGGATCTCCTCGTAGATATCGACAAGTGCTTCGAGGACGGAGGCTCCGTCTCGGCGAGCTTTGCCGTCTCCCTGGAGCCGGGCCGCATCGCCGTTCTCTTCGGCCCATCAGGCGCCGGCAAGACCACGGTCCTGCAGGCCGTCGCAGGACTGGAGCGCCCCCAGGTTGGAAGGGTCCTCTACCGTCAGGAGACCTGGCTGGATACCGAAAAGGGGGTCTGCCTGCCGCCACGTGCGCGAGGAGTCGGCATGGTGGCCCAGGAACCCTCGCTCTTTCCCCACAAGACCGTCGAGGGCAACGTTGCATACGGCCTAGGGAGGCTGAGCCGCAGCGAGGCGCGCCGCCGGATAGCGGAGTGCCTCGAGCTGGTGGGGCTGCCCGACCACGGCCCACGCAAGCCGGCCACTCTCTCCGGAGGCGAAGCCCGCCGGGTAGAGCTGGCGCGGGCTCTCGCTCCCAAGCCACGTCTGCTCCTCTTGGACGAGCCCTTCTCCGCCCTGGACTTCCCCACGCGCCGGCGCCTCTCCTCTGAACTCCCTAAGGTGCTCGCGCGCTCGGAGACCGCGGCGCTTCTCGTCACCCACGACAGGGAGGAGGCCCTTCGCCTGGGCGACTACATCGTCGTGGTGCTCGAGGGTACGACCCCCCAGGCCGGGACGATCGAGGAGGTCTTTGCAGCGCCCGCAGACGTCGCCGTCGCCGAGGCGTTGGGAGTGGAGAATGTGGTCAGGGCGGTCGTCGAGCGGCGGGAGAGCGGGATGGTCGCCGTCAGGGCGGGAGCCGCCACGCTCTGGGCGCCGGATACCGACCCCGGCGCCGCGGAGTTCTACGCGTGCATCAGAGCAGAAGATGTCGCGGTGAGGCCTGCGGTGCGGGAAGGCCCGGGGGCGGCCGGGATGGAGTCGGTACGCAACCACCTGTCGGGCACGGTCTCCGCAATGCAGAGGAGGGATCCCCTCTGGGAACTGACCCTGGAGGTCGGCTTTCCTCTAAAGGCGCTCGTCACTCGCCAGGCGATCGAGGAGCTGTCCTTGAGGGTCGGCTCACCCGTGGAGGCTGCTGTGAAAGCAGCAGCGGTGCACTGCATCCCGCGTACAACGAGCTGACCCGCAGGGCCGCAGGGCCCCAGCCTCTGCTGGGGTACGCTGGGCCTCAGGAGGCGGTGGGGCGGCTCGACCGGTGCTGCAGCCTCTCTGCGGCGGCCGCAGCCAACCTCAGAGCTTGGAGGCCCCCACGATCGAGAGGACCTCGTTGCACCCGTCTTCGATCATCGAGGCCCTTGCGTCTCGCATGATCTTCTCTATCGGGTACTCCCGTGTCAGGCCGTTGGCCCCGAAGATCTGGAGTGCCTCCGAGGCGACCTCGAACGCCGTGCGCGTACAGAAGGTCTTCGACGCTATCGAGAACTGCACGGGAGGCGCCAGGCCGCTCGCCGCCCCGATCCGCAAGACTCGCCTGGCCAGAGAGGTCGCCGCCTCCACCTTGCGGAACATGTCGAAGATGCGCGTCTTGACGCTCTGGTGCTCGATGATCGGCTTTCCGCCCTGAATCCTCTCCTTGGCATAGCCGAGAGCCAGCTCGAAGGCAGCCCTCGCCACCCCGGAGAAGGTCGCCCCCATGAAGGCGTTGGCCATCGCCAGGACCATCTCCAGGGTGTTCGGGTACGCCTCGCCCTGGGCCACCATCCAGCGGCCGGGGATCCTCACGTCGTCGAAGAAGATCTCACCCTGCGGAAGCGCCCTCTGGCCGAGCTTGTCGAGGGGCTTTCCCCTCGAGACTCCGGGAAGGTCGAGGGGTACGACCGCGACGCCGCCTGTGGCGAAACCATTGCCGCCTTCCAGAGCCACGAAGAGGCACGCCACGTCGGCTATCGGGCCGTTGGAGACCCACGCCGACTTCTGCCCGCTTATGACCCAGTCGTCTCCGTCCTTGCGGGCCACGCAGTTGGGCTTTATATCCGGGCTCCTGAAGGCCGGCTCCGAGACGGCGAGGGTATCCGAGCCGTGGTCGGGCTCGGTGATGGCCCAACAGCCGATGGCGGTCGAATCAGGCGAGGCGAACCTCTCGATCAGCTCCGAGTCGCCAGTCAAGGGAGCGAAAAACCGCTGGAAGCCCGACACCCCCAGACTGATAGCAAGCCCCGCGTCTCCCCTGCCCAGCTCCTCGCAGACCATTGCGTTGAGCAGTGCCCGCTCCTCTGCTCCCAGGCTCGTGTCCTGCTGGATGCCGGCGAGGCCCAGTTGCCTGTAGCGCTCGTGGACCTCCCAGAACTGCGAGCCCTCCGCGATCACCTGGGCTGGCTCGAGCTTGTCCAGGGCTTGGCCGGCCGGACGGAGGACCTCGTCGGCAAATCGCGCGGCAACCTCGACCACTTCCGCTGCCTCACGGCCCAGCCCTGGTTCGGTCCTCTTCATCTCTCCACCTCCCAGGAATCAGATCGGCTCCCCTGCGCTCAAGAAACCTTCGGGAGCGCCCCGGGCCGACGGACCTTCCACCCGCCGGAGCTGGCGGAGGCTGCCGCTTCCTCCCCGACGCTCGGCACCTCCTGGCCCTTCGAAGCAGGTTCTGGCGAGACTGAAGCGCCGTCCCCCGATACCGGTATCGCTCCGACCCTCGAGAGGGCCCACTTGCTCTCCCGCCCCGCAGCAGCCCCGCCGCCAGACCGCCTGGCCGCCTGGATACCCAGCCCACTTGCCCCCCGGCCGGCCAGCTCGGAGCCGGATCTGGCTGGGACGGCTGCTCTCTCGGCCCGGCCACGCTCGCCCGGTTCCTCTGCGCCCGCAGTCTGGAGGCGCCTGCGGGCCTCCTCGATCTTTCGCCGCCTCTCCTCCCTGTCGCTCCTGCGGTTGCGGCCCGCTTCTCTGGTCGCCTCGGCGCGAGAGACCTCCTCTTCCTTGCGGTACTTGCGCCTGAGCAAGCCGCCCAGCCACGAGAAGAACAGCGATATCACCGCCCTGGAACGGGCCACGCGGATGAGTCCCGGGAAGTCGTCCTGTTCCAGTCGTATGGAGAAGTCCCAGGTGACCGGCTCGGTGATGGTTCCCGTGATGAGGACCTCGTCGCCCTCTCGCCTGACGTCGTAGCGGCGGAAGTCCATGACCAGCTCCTTGCGCCCCAGCCCCCGGGATCGAAGCTTCATTCGAGGCAGTCCTTCTCTCAGCCGCCGAGACCGCCGCTTGAAGGCCGACGGCGGGTGACAGGCTCGAGGGAATGCAGGATGCTAGGAGCCGATGGGGCACAGGTCACAGAGCAGGGCCCCCGCCCGAGCCTCATCGCAGGTAGGTCTCTTCGAAGTCCTCGATGTAGGCGGGGGGCTTCCACCACTTCTGCACCTCCAGGTCCTCGGCGACGGTGTTGGCTGCTATGTAGCCTGGGCCTCCCGTCACCAGTCCGCCCGGATACGAAGACGCACCGCAAAGGTAAAGCCCCGGAATCGGGGTCCTCCCGCCAACGCAGGACTCCGCGGGCCGGAACACCCCCATCTGCAACGAGTTGTAGTCGCCGACCTTGATCGAGCCTCTCACCATGTTCGCCAGCCGCCGCTCGATGTCCTGGGGGTTCTCGGCGGTGACCATGACGACGTTCTCCGGGGTGACGTTGGGGGCGTACCTGCCCCACTGCTCGAGGACTTGCTCGGTCAGCTCGTCGTGGCGCGCCTTCCAGCCGCCCTCGAGGTCGTAAGGGGCGTGAACCTGGAAGAAGGCGACCTCGTGGCCCTGTACCCTAGGGAGCGTTGGATCGTAGAGGGTCTCGCAAGTGGTGTGGCCGACCATGCGGGGCCCGAGATCGCCTTCTTCCAGGACCCTCTCCCATGCGGAGAGAAGCTCTTCTTCGTCGTCGTACCCGACCGTCACCATCAGCGCTTCGTCGACCCAGGGGTCGTCCGTGCGGAACCGAGGTTTCTCCTTGAGGGCAGCGGTCACGGTGAAGAACGACCACTTGTCCCATTCCCAGTTCTCCGCCCGGTTGCGAAGCTCCTCGGGAACGAGATCGGGGTCTGTGAGACGGAGGAAGTTCGACTGGGGGTCCAGGCTGGAGACCACTGCCTTCGCCCTCACGACGCGCCCGTCGAAGCACTCCACGCCGACGACAGCCCCGTCCTCGCAGATGAAGGAGGTGACCTCCGAGCTGTCGATTATGGTCCCTCCCGCTGCCAGGATCTCTCTCGCAAGCGCTCCGGCGAACTTGTGAGAGCCCCCATAGCACTGCGCCTTCGACATCGCCCGGTCTATCATCAACGGCACGAGGAAACCTAGACCGGACTCTTCCGGGTGGAGCCCCCACATGCACGCCGCATACAGCAGAATCGCCCTCACCCTGGGGTGCTCGAAGTTCTCGTGGACGATCTCTACCGGCGACATCTCCGTCAGCCTCAAGACCTCTCGACCCACAGCTGTCCGCTCGAAGGCCTCGATCATGTCCACTGGTGGAAGTGGCGGCACGTAGGTGCCGGGTGCCAGGATCTCGTCTATCGCCTTGCGCCAGGTACGCATGACCTTCCCGAAGGCGATCGCGTCCTTCTGGGAGTGCTTCGCGATCGAGTCCTTGGTGTCTTCGATCTGGTGGCAGAGGAGGATCGACGATCCGTCGGCAAAGACCGCCGCCATCTGGGCGTTGGGCATCACGAAGCTCAGCCCGTGCTTCGTCAGGTCGAAGTCCTTCAGGACCGGCATGTAGTCGGTCATCATGTGGTAGAAGGCGTGGGCGTTCGAGTAGTAGCCGGGGAAGAGGATCTCCTCGGTTGCCAGCCCACCGCCCGGCTCCTGGCGGGCCTCCACGACCACGACATCCAGGCCGGCCCGGGCGAGGTACGCGGCGGTGATCAGGCCGTTGGGCCCTGCTCCTACCACGACCACGTCGGCCCGTACTTCGGTGGGAAGCTCGGGTACGGGCGCCTCTTGGGGAGCAGGGTGGACGTCGTAACTGGTCCGCTTCGCCGTCACGACGCCACCCCCGCCGGGTCGGGAATGTGCCACGGTGAGGGGTACCACCAGGAAGGCGGCTCGACCAGCCCATCGTCGATGAGGATGTGCATCAGGTTGTACGGGACGGCCATCAGGCACAGCCCACCCGGGTGAGAGGTCTGGTGGCAGAGGTAGAGCCTGTCGATCGGGGTCCTGTAGCGAGCTAGCTCAGGGAGGGGCCGCGACGAGAACCACTGGTCCTGGGACTGGCGCACCGCGTACCAGTTGCCCCCGATCATCCCCACGTTCCTGAACTCTGAGTCCTGAGGGGTGTTGACGAAGACGTGCTCGATGTTTCCCTCGGTCATGTTGGGAGCCGCCTCCTGGAGCAGCTTGAGACAGGCGGCGGTTATCTCGTCCTTGCGACGGTTGACGGCGTCTTCGCCCTCCACGTCGTACTCGGGAGGCGGCATCTGGAGGTAGATCGGAGAGAGCACGTGGTACCCCTCGGGGCACCTCGTGGGGTCGTAGACGTCGTGCTGGACGATCATCAAGGACATGTGCTCGGGGGTGAGCTCGGGAGCGACCTTCCGCGAGTAGACGTCCCGTGTCTGGGCGTAGAGATTCTCGTAGCTGTCGCAGGGGTAGACCACGCAGGAGGGATAGCTCTCGGTGGGAAAGGCATCGACGTCGGCCTTGTACTTCGGCAGCTCGCGGCAGACCACAGAGATCACGTAGAGGCTGCCGCCCTTCAGATTGATGTCCTTGACTCGCTGGACGAAGGAGACGTCCAGATGAGCCTTTCCGACCAGGCGCAGCATCGTCTGCTGCACGTCGACTGCAGAGATCACCGCCTTGTCCGCCCAGATCGTCTTCTCAGGGAAGGCAGCGTCGTCTGTCAGCCGTACGCCCCTGGCGACACCATCCTTCACGATTATCTCGCCGACCGGGCAGTTGGTGAGAATGCGAGCGCCGTGGGCGAGAGCGCACCGGATGATGGCGTGCGCGTAGGTGTGCATCCCACCCCTAGGCGAGCCGCTGCCGTATCCTACGAGAAGCGTGCCGCCCAGCGAGGGTAGGGCCTGCCCCTCCCAGGTGGGGTGTGCCCCGCAGTACCAGGCCGCCATGCACTGGGCTACCTTGAGCGGCTCCCACTCGATCACCTCGTCCAGCAGTTCCACGAGAGACATCTCGAGGAAACGGTCCGACCAGAACTGGGGCGCTGTCTTGCGAAGCACCTGGGCCCAGGGCAGATCCGACGGCTCGACTTCCAGCTCTGGTGGGTACGGCGGGGTCCAGAAGAGCGCTCGCAGGAATTCCTTAGAGGCCTCGCCTGCCATAGCCTCGAACATGCCGGATCGGTTCACGTCTGCAGGCGAGTAGCGCTCGATGTAGGGCCTGGAGAGTTCCCTGTCGAAGCGACTTCCGAAGTTCACTGCTCGACCGTCGGAGGTGACCAGCCCGAACATCGAGCGGTAGTAGACCATGCGGAACCCGAACTTCCCCAGCTCCAGTTGCTCGAAACCCGGAGCGGCTCCGCCGTAGAGGTACGTGGCGTGCGGGTCAATCCTGAACCCGGGAATCGGTTCGGCGTTTTCCTGTCCGCCACCACACTCCGGTCTCGACTCCAGAACACACACCGAGTAGCCCGCCTTTGCGAGATATGCCGCAATGGTCGTACCGTTGTGGCCCCCACCGACCACCACGTAGTCAAATCGCTCTTCTCGCATCTCGGTCTCCTGTCCCTGCCGCCGTCCCCGCTATCGCCCGGGGAACGAGACAGCAAGCCCCGCTCTGTCTCGTCCGAAGCACCGCCCGATTCCTCTAGACGTCCAAGAGCTCCCCGGCACGCCTGCACGCTACTCTGTAGTTCGTAACGAACTCTAGCTAACTGTACTATAGTTGTGCTGGTTGCGTGCAACAGTGCGCTTTCTCACACCGCCTCGTCCACAAGGCACCACGGAACGAAGGGCACTGCTGCCACCCCAGAGCTGTCAAAAACTCCGACGGATACCCGCCAGGAGGGCAGATGAAACTCACGCTCACTCGGAAAGCTGCGTACGGATTAGCACTGCTCAAGGCCCTGGCCGAGATGCCTGCTGGGGCGAAGATGACCACTGCCGAACTGGCCGAGGCATCCGGAGTGCCCAAGGGTTTCGTGCCGTCGATCGTCTCTACACTCCACCGGGCAGGCCTACTCCGCTGCGTCCCCGGAAGGACCGGGGGTTGCTACCTGGCCCGCCCGCCAGAGCAGGTCTCGTTGCTCGAAATCGTCAACGCCCTCGAGGGACCCCTGGCCGAGAGCCACTGCGTTCTGGACGGGCGGCTCTGCATGGAATCAGAGCCCTGCGAAGTTCACGACTACTGGGAGAAGGCCCACGAGGCGATGCGCCAATCGCTTGACGACTGCACGCTGGGCCGGCTGGCTGGCGCAACAACCAGCCGGCCTTTCTCCCCGAAAGGTTCGCAGGGCCGGTAACCTGACTGTTCTGGGAACCCCGGAGCCGCCCCTGGCATGGGCGTGGGGCGGCTCGCCGACTCCTCGGATTACGCCACGGCCGGCGCTGCCCGGCCTACTCGGGCAGGCCGAACATGTGGGCCAGCGCCCGGACTTCCTTCTGGCGCCAGGGAAGCGGAGCGGGCTCCTGGATGAGCCGCCTGTGCTTCAGCTCTTCGACGACTTCCTCGGACTCGGGGTATGGCTCACCGTAGCGGCCCTTGTGGAACAGGTCCTTGAAGGGACGGCGTGGCCTCTGGCCCCCCGCCTCGGGCGACTCGGCCGGATAACCCACGGTCATAACCCAGAAGACCCGGCACGTCTCCGGCAACCCGAGCAGTTTGGGGTCGCCGTTCCACTGGTTGAGACAGGTGCCGAGCCCCAACGCCGTCGCGACGAGCTGCGCCTGCGCCATGGCTGCGCCCGCGTCCAGGGCGGTCATCAGCCAGATCGCTTCCTCCCCCATGGCCTTTGTCATAGGGACCACCGCATTGTCTATGACGCTCTCCGACCAGCCGTGGGTGGCGTTGAGAGCCCCGGCCCTGATCAGTTCCTTGAGAGTGTCTCCCTGAAGGTCCCAGGCCGCCATGTCCCCGTACCAGAAGATGAGGACCGGCGCCAGTCGGACTTGCACGTTGAGAGGCATGGTTGAGGCAAGGACCGATTCGTCGACTTCCTCTCTGGTGCAGACGACCGCACCGGTGGCATTGACATTGGCCGCGTGAGTCGCCCGTCTGGCGGCCTCCAGCATCATCTGTATCTTTTCGGGTTCGACGGGCCTCCAGGTCTGGTAGTACCTGATCGACCTCCTCGAACCGATCGCTTCGAATACGTCCATGGCCTCACCTCCTCGGGTCCGTCGGGCTCGACGCGCCGGGCTCGTGCAATCCGTCACATCCTGGGGCGCCTGTTGGAGACAATATCGAATGTACTAGACTGCACTTAGTCGATTGAAGTACTGAAGATTATTCCGGCTCAAGTGCGGAGGAGGAATTCGCGTGGACCTCCAGAGCGTACACGTCGCAGGTGTGGGGATGACCCGTTTCGGAAAGTTCCTCGATACCGGCCTCAAGCAGCTTGCAAAGGAAGCGGTCACCGAGGCGCTCGAGGACGCCGGCGTCGCGCCTTTGGACCTCGAGGCCGCTTACGTGGGCAACGCTGTGGCCGGACTCATCACAGGCCAGGAATGCATAAGGGGCCAGGTCGTGCTGAGAGAGTGCGACATCGGCGAAATCCCCATTTTCAACGTAGAGAACGCCTGTGCTTCCGCCGCCTCCGCGTTCCACCTCGCCTGGTCGGCCGTAGCGTCGGGCCAGGCCGACTGCGTGCTGGCGCTCGGCATGGAGAAGCTCACCCACCCCGACAAGGGGCTTTCGCTGAGAGCCTTCAACGCCGCCGTCGACGTCGAACTCGTCAGCCGCCTGCGCGAGGCGCTCCAGGCCGGTACCCCGAAGTCTTCTGAAGAACCCGAGTCCTCCAGAGAAGAGAAGGGCCCCGAATCGTCAGCCCA
>FWPU01000528.1_pt1 | contig 122995 bp, 125 predicted proteins | sample 2228361 | NCBI WGS metagenome assembly FWPU01 (sample SAMEA103939777, study PRJEB20133) | metagenome | reverse complement strand
AATCCACGCCGGAACCATCTCGTCTATTTCGCTCAACTCACTGCTATTCATAGGCTCAAATTATCCGGCAACCCAAGACAAAGGGGCCAGCAGAACAGAAACACATCAGATTGGGATCAGCTCAGAGGGGATCTTGCGCAAAAAGTGGGTTGATTTCTTCTGGTATGAATGTAGACCTCAACCAGAGAAAAAGCCAGGGGGTCTTCCTTTTTAAGTTTCTGCAAGTAGAGGTTGAACTTGGGAGAAGCCCCATCTTCCCGGAACATCTTAGTGGCCTTTTTCACCCTTTCCTCGGTGGTCATACAGAAATTATAAGGGTTCAGGATAATCCGGATCAAGTTGCCGCAATGAGTCAACGGGGTTATGCTTCAAATTTGCTTCAAATATGTTGGTATAATTTAGACGATGCACAAAACCAAAAAGGAGCAACTGCCATGATGAACCTTTGCATAACCCTACTAGTCTCCCAAGGCCAATTCGCGAGGACATTCGGGGGAACGAGCGTGGACGAACCCCGCTCCCCCTACTCCATCGTCCAGACCTCAGACGGTGGGTTCGCTGTAGCAGGATATACAGATAGTTTCGGCGCAGGTGCTGCTGATTTCCTCGTTCTCAAGCTGGCCCCGGACGGCTCTCTGAGCTGGGCGAGGACATATGGGGGGACGCTCTCTGACGAAGCATTCTCCATCATCCAGACCACGGACCGAGGCTACGCGGTGATGGGTCCCACAAATAGTTTCGCCAACACCGCTTTCCTTGTTCTCAAGCTGAGTTCAAACGGGAGCCTAAGCTGGGCAAGGGGATGTGGGGTATGTTGGTATGATTATGATTACGCTACTTCCATAATCCAAACAACCACGGATGGAGGGTTCGCTGTAACAGGAATGACAACCAGGTTCGGCGCAGGCGCCGCCGATTTTTTTGTTCTCAAGCTGACTTCAAGCGGGAGCCTAAGCTGGGTAAAGGCATATGGTGGGACATATGCGGATCTCGCCTGGTCCATAATCCAGACCTCAGACGGAGGGTTCGCTGTAGCGGGAGAGACAGAGAGTTTCGGCGCAGGTGCTGCTGATTTCCTCGTTCTCAAGCTGGCCCCGGACGGCTCTCTGAGCTGGGCGAGGACATTCGGGGATTACCACTGGGACCAAGCCTACTCCATCGTCCAGACCATGGACGGGGGGTTTGCCGTAGCTGGAGAAACAGCGAGTTTCGGCGCGAGCAATGGGGATTTCCTTGTGCTCAGGCTGGACGCTATCGGAAATTACCCCGAATGTGTTCAGGCCTGCAGTCCAACTGTTACAACCCGTTCAATGCCCATAGGTTCGCTTTCTTTAACTACTAGATCCCCATCTCCGAGCACATTCTCCCCACCCATCACTGAACTCACCCCTAGCCTTACAATAAGGGATGTGTGTGAACCTCTTTATGAAGATATAAGTGATGATATGGGACAGCCAGAAGTCACGATCGCTTATAGTCCCGTTTCTGGGGGTGTGCTTTTCATCTCCGCGAAGGATATGGGAATTAAGATCTATTCATCCGACGGCAGGCTTGCTTATTCAGGCGAGCTTGAAAAGGGCGAGAACCGGATAAACCTTGAGACCGGGGTGTATCTCTGGCAGGCGGGGTCTTACAAAGGAAAAGCTGTCGTCAGATAATTTCTAAGCCCCGGCCACAATATGCACCTCCCGTTCCTGGCCTGGGCTTTCGTTATTCAGAACTCAATCCCCTTCCTGGCCTTCACGCCCCTGGCGTAATAATGCTTTATCTCCTTCATCTCCGTGACCAGATCCGCCGCATCCAGGAGCTCCTGCGGCGCGTATCGGCCGGTTATCACGAGCTCGGGACCGGCGGGCTTGTTTCCGATCAATTCCAGGATTTCCTTAACCGGTATCAGACCCAGTCCAACCGCGACCGAGAGCTCATCAGCGATTACCAGGTCGTATTCCCCGGATAGGAGGGCCCTTCTCAGATCCGCGAGGCCCTTCCTTGCAGAACGGACGAAATCCTCCCGGTTTTCCGGGTCCATGAACCCAGCGGGGCCGGTCTGGATTATCCTGATCCTGTTCCCGAACGCGGAAAGCGCCCTGACCTCGCCTGTTTTGCCTCTTTTCATGAACTGGACGACAAAGACCCTACCCCCATGGCCGAGGGTTCTGAGAGCCAGGCCGAACGCCGCGGTGGTCTTCCCCTTGCCGTCGCCGGTGTAAATCTGGACACAGCCCTTTTTCTTCACGGGGAAATTATATTAGTTGCCGGTTCTCAGTTTCCAGTTACCAGGGCAGTGAAGGAAAGAGGAATCCTCCCGGATTTATACTATATAGCCTTGCCCGATTTTCCGATTGAAGAAGAGGCCTTTGACCTACTAATAGTCGGGACCGGCATAGCGGGGCTTCGCGCCGCGCTTGAGGCGGCCGGAGCCGATTCCTCATTGCGGATAGCCCTGGTCGCGAAGCAGGAGTTCTCGCAGGCCCCCTCGTGTTGCGTGGAAGGGGGGACCGCCGCGGCCATTGAGCCAGGAGACTCGCCTGAGAATCACTGGGAAGACACCATAAGGGGTTCCGATTACCTCGCTGACCAGGACGCGGTTGAGCTTCTCACCAGCGAAGGGCCAACCGAGATCCTTCGGCTTGAACACTGGGGAATGGCCTGGATGAGAAACGCATCCGGCCTTATGGATGCCAGACCCTATGGCGGCCACAAGCACAACAGGGCTTATCACGCAGGGGACAGCACCGGGATAATGCTTATGGGAACTCTCTACGACAAGATACAGGAGCACTCCCACCGTTTTTCCGGACATCCGGATCACTTCTGCCTTGAGCTTTTGATCAACGAGGGGCGGGCGGTTGGCGTTCTCTGTCTGGACATGCGCGCCGGCGTCCTGAGGGCAATCCTGGCGAAATCCACCGTCATTGCCACAGGAGGCGCCTGCAGGATGTTCGGGATAACGACCAACTCCCTCTCATCCACTGGTGACGGGATAGCCATGGCGATGAGGGCTGGTCTCCCGGTCAAGGACCCTGAGTTCATCCAGTTCCATCCAACAACCCTTTATCCTTCAGGTCTCCTCATATCCGAGGCATGCAGGGGAGAGGGTGGTGTCCTTCTCAACTCCTGGGGCGAGAGGTTCATGGCCAGATACGCTCCGGGCGCCTGGGAGCTCGCGCCAAGGGATGTTGTCTCAAGGGCCATAGCCACAGAAATAGCCGAGGGAAGGGGAATTGGGGAGGGTTATGTCCACCTTGACATAAGCCACCTCGGCAGGGATGTCATAGATCTCAGGCTCCGCCTGGTTCGCGACTTAGCGATGAGCTTTTCGGCCAGGGATCCGGCCTCGGAACCCCTGCCCGTCCGGCCCGGAGCGCACTACTTTATGGGAGGGATACCCGTGGATTCCGATGGCTACACGGGCATGCCGGGGCTATTTGCGGCCGGTGAAGCCGCGTGCCCCGGGGTCCACGGCGCGAACCGCCTCGGTTGCAACTCAACCACCGAATGCCTCGTTTGGGGCGCCAGGGCGGGCAAGGCCGCGGCAAAATTTGCTCTGGAGAACAATAAAAATCCCGACTTGCCAGGCAATCAGGTTGACGAGATCGTCCGGAAACTTGATTCCAGGTTCGGCTCCGGAACGGAGAACGCTTTCAGGATAAGGAAGGAGCTTTGCGCGCTAATGGACAGGTATGTCGGCGTTTTCAGGGAAGGAGCAGGCCTTGAGAACGCCCTGGCCGGGCTATCCTCAATAAGGGAGAGACTCTCTGCTGTTGGCCTTGCTGATAATTCCGTGGTGTTCAATACCCAGCTCGTTTATCTCCTTGAGACGGAGAACCTCGCCCTCATCGCTGAGGCGGCTGTTCTTTCTGCTCTGGCCAGGAAAGAATCCCGCGGAGCGCACTTCAGGATTGATTTTCCCCGAAGGGACGACGAGAACTTTCTCAAGCATTCTCTCGTTTCCATAACATCTGACGGAAAACTTTCGCTGGACTACCAGCCTGTCAGGATAACATGGCTCCAGCCCGCGAAGCGGGAATACTGAAGTGGATGGTGGTTCCATTGTTGGGTTATAATATTAACTAACTGGGGCGTCGTCCAACGGGCAGGACACGGGACTTTGGATCCCGGTATGGAGGTTCGAGTCCTTCCGCCCCAGTGGCCACCCCGAAAATTTGCAGAAACAGCGCCGAAAGGCTCTCTGGACAAATTATAACTTGGTTTTGGTTGGGCTTCTCCTGCCGTCGGACCAGAAAGTCCAACCCGGAAATATATTGTCAGATGGGTGAAAACGAACTATCCCCTTGGGTGAAACCTCTGGTGGAGCTCCCTCAGCCTTGATATGTCAAGGTGGGTATAGACCTGAGTCGTCGTAAGCCTGGAGTGGCCGAGCATCTCCTGCAAAGCCCTGATATCGCAACCGCCCATGAGCATGTGGGTGGCGAAGGTGTGCCTCAGGATGTGGGGATGAACCCTCTCGGCTATGCCTATGGGTGTGGCGTATTTCTTCAAGATCTTCCATAGGGCTATCCGCGAGAGTTTTCCGCCCCTGGCGTTCACGAAAAGCCAGGTAGAGCTTTTGCCGCGCGTGAGCTTCCCCCTTCCCTCCCTGAGATAAGCTTCAATCGCTCTCCTGCAGGGGAGGCCGAATGGCACCAGGCGTTCCTTTGAACCCTTTCCCATGACCCGCAGGAGGCTCTCGTCCAGGTCAACATCCAAAAGGCGCAATGAGACGGTTTCTGAGGCCCGCAGGCCCGTCGCATACATGGTCTCAAGGATGGCCTTATCCCTCAGTCCAAGCGGCGAGCTCGTATCCGGTTGTGCCAGGAGGACCTCGGTCTCCTCGTGCGAGAGGTAATCCGGCAGTAGCTTTGATTTTCTCGGTAGTTCAAGTAGCTCGGCCGGATTGGACGGGAAATCCAATTCGGATGTCAGAAACTTGAAGAAACTGCGCAGTGTTGCCACAGCTCTTTCCCTTGATGACGGTGCCTTTCCCTCCGCGTCCAGCCTTACCATGAATTCGCTCAGAATTGGGAGGGTAATGTCCGGGAGGTCAACCCCTTTCTCCGAAAGGAAGTGTCCCAGGGACTCAAGGTCATCCCTGTAAGATTCAGCGGTGTTTTTTGAGTAACCTCTCTCCGAGAGCAGGTAGCGGACGAAATCCTCGATCCTCCCTGAAAGCTCTACAGGAATGGGTTTATCTCCTTTATCTCCCATATCAGTCCCTCCGGGCCATGGCCGGGCAAGACCCTGAAGTCGTCGCCCAGACTCGTAATAATCTGCAGGCTCTTGAAGAGCTGTTTTTCGTTTCCTCCGATGAGGTCAGTCCTCCCCACCGATTCCGCGAATAGAGTATCTCCTGTTACCACAACGCGCGCTTCTGGACAAAATAATGTAATTGAACCCGGCGTGTGTCCGGGGGTCTCAAAAACGCTGAATTTCCACCTGCCGCAGTCAATCGTGTCTCCATTTTTCAGTAGCCTGTCAGGCGGGAGATGAACTAACGGTCGCCCAGCGAAAAGGGAGAGATTGATTGAAGGGTCGGTCAATCCTGCGGCATCGTTCGCTCCGATCATCACCGGCGCGCTCGTAAGCTCAACAGCCTCCCTGAGGAACATTATGTGATCAAAATGGCAGTGGGTCAGGACTATGCCCACGACCTCAAAGCCCTCCATCATGTCTGCCATCAATTCCGCTGGAACCGACGGATCAATTATGAGGGCCTCGCCCGTTATCTTGTCTCCAAGAAGATAGCAGTTGGAACCGAAATCAGGATTGGCCTGACATTTTCTGATCATCTCAGGAACAACCTCCTTATGTCCATCAGTGTTACGGCAACCATCAGCACCCCTACGAGGACCAGCCCCGCTATCTGTATCCTCGTGTGCCACTTCGGGGGTATCCTGCGCCGGATTATTCCCTCTATGGAGAAGATGGTGAGGTGGCCCCCGTCCAGCGCTGGAATGGGAAGGAGGTTCACAACGCACAGGTTCACGGAAATAAGGCCAGCGGTGGCGAGGAGCCTCTCCATGCCAAGGGCCCAGCTCTGGCCCACTGCCTTGCCCATCATCAAGGGACCGCCTATTGAGCCGGGGGATATGCCGCCGGTGATTATCCTCGCGAGTATGTAGAAGATGAACCCCGCCGCGTAGAGGGTTTCGGCCATCGCGTCCCTGGCCGCCTTGGCGATGCTCACGGATTTTCTCTCCGTTGGCGCCAGGACTCCGATTATTCCTATGGATTTTTCCTTCCCATCCTCAAGGGTTTTCTCCGTCCTCGTCTTCACGGACACGCCAAGGGTATCCGAACCCCTTTTCACCATTAGGGTTATTTCCTGGTCCGGCCTTTCCCTTATGTATTGGACCATCTGGCCCCATGTTTGGACGGGAACCGAGTTAACAGCGAGCACCGTGTCCCCCTGTATCAATCCCGCCTTTTCCGCTGGCTCTCCGGGAACCAGTTTCCCCAGAACCGGCGCGATGTATGGCTCTGCCCCCTCAATACTGCGGATGTCCAGGTAGATCGTGTCCTGGCCCCTGAGAACGCCTATCCTCGCGCGCCCGGTGGGCGCGTCCCCCCAGTCCGAAAAGGGCCTGCCGTTCACTGATATTATCCTGTCTCCGGCCATTAGGCCGGCCTCGTGCGCGGGCGAGCCCTCTTCCACTCTTGCCACCGCGTTCCCCGGAAAATAGTCCCTGCCGAAAAGCCCCGCGCTGAAGAAGAAAAAGAAGCCCAGCGCGAGGTTGGCGATGGGGCCCGCCAGGATTATCATGAACCTGTCCCCAAGCGGTTTCCCGAGGAACTCGTCCGGCTTGCCCTCGGTCGCCTCCGGGTCGTCCCCGGCCATCTTCACATAGCCGCCAAAGGGGATGGCCGAGAGAATGTATTCTGTGTCCCCGCGCTTGAATCCCCATATCCTCGGGCCAAAGCCAACCGAGAAGCGCTCAACACGAACCCCGCGCCACCGCGCGACGAGGAAGTGCCCTGCCTCGTGAACGACTATCAGAACCCCAAGAAGGATAATGGTCAGGATGATGGCGACCATGTTGATATGATAAGCCTTTTGTCCTGGCTGATTCAAGGATCGCGAGGAACTACAATTTTTTTATCACCATCAGCGTTATATCATCCGACTGCGGAGCTCCCCTGATGAAATTCTCTATTTCCTTGACTATTGCATTTCTGAGGTCAACCGCGGATCCCGCGCCGTGCCTGGAAACCACCGCGAGGAGCCTGTCGTCCCCGAACTGTTCGCCGGCCTCGTTCATGGCCTCTGTTACCCCATCCGTGTAGAGGACAATCGCGTCGCCTGGCATCATCGTGAATTCGGACATCTCAATTATCTCCGAGTATTGCTCTCGTGAAAGCAGTGTTATTCCAAGTGGCGCGCCCTCCGGTTCAATCCAGCCGGACTTGCCCATGCCTGCCCTGAATAGGATAGCTGGGTTGTGGCCAGCGGAACATATCTGGACAAAGCTCGTCTCTGGCTCGAGCGCTACTGCGCACGCGGTCACGAACATGTCCTCCGGTATCTCGCCCCTGAGCTGGTCATGGAGGGAAACCAGGAGAGATTTAGGGTTATCGTCAAAAGCGGCCTCCATGTTGGCCATTGTCCTCGTCATTACCATTATCAATGAGCCGCCAACGCCCTTTCCCGCGACATCCGCCATTATGAATCCGGCCTTGCCCTTTGCCATCCTGAAGAAATCATAGTAATCTCCACCCACAACCATTGCCGGTTGGTAATACGCCGCTACCTCGTGGCCGGCAATTCTGGGCAAAGCGCGCGGCAGAAGGATCGCCTGTATCCGTTGGGCTATCTCAACCTCGTGTTTGAACCGTTCTGTCTCCAGGAGCCTCTGCTGGGCTTCCTTGAGGTTCTTTGCCATGACATCCACGGAGTAGGCGATCAGCCCGACCTCGTCCCTGCTCCTTATCTGAACGGGGTGATTGAGGTCTCCGCGCCCTATTATCTCAATGTCTTTTGTCAGCCTGACCAGGCCCCTGACGACCATTGTGGTAAGGAGGAATATACCGAGAATCCCTATTATCGCGAACGCCGCGGCGACACCGAGCAATCCCACAAGCGTTCTCTGGACTGCTTTGGTTATTGCGTCCTTTGAGAATCCCAAGTGCACATAACCCGCCTCGCTCATCTTGCCGGTCCTGGGTTCCTTCACCACTATCGGGGCCCTTATGTCATATCCAGATGGGCCCTCGCTCACCATGACCGGAAAACCCTCATCCGTCATGACCTGTCGGCTGGCATTGAGCTTTTGCGGGCACCTGAACGGGGTGTCTCTCAGGAGAACCGAATCCGGGTGAGCCTTGATTATCTCCTTCGTGTCGGTTATCACGCAGTAAAGTATGCCAGGGTTGGATTTCTTCACATTCGCGGCCATCGTGACCAATGTGAGATCATCATCAAATATGAACGGTTCCTTCGCGGCCGCGGAAAAACTTGTGGCAAGAGCTATCCCGTTGCGTTCCATCTCCTCCGTCAGGGTGTTTATCTGTCTGTTTATGAAGAAGAGGAAGACCCCGGCCAGCATGATGAGGACGAAGAATGTCGTCCAGAGGGCGAACTTCAGCCGTAGGCCGAACCTTTTCTTGAACCTGGGAGCGTCTCCGGTCACTTTTCCCCAGCCTTCAGTTTCTTGAAGAGCCTTATCTCCTTTCCATCAGAGAGGTTCTTGTATTCAAACTTGTCAACAAGCGCCTTCATGAAAGCTATGCCCATGCCCCTTTCTTTTCCTTCCCTGAACCACTCCTCAACATCTGCCGCAACCTCCAGAACCTCCGGCGAGAGGGGCTTGCCCCAGTCCCTCACCACTATGGATATTCCTCCCCTGACCCTGCGTATCACTATTTTTATCGGGCCGTAGCCTTCCGGGTAGGCGTGCTCCATGGCATTTGCCAGGGCCTCCTCCACTACCGTCTCTATGTCGTAAGACTCCTCCTCCCTGAGGCCCATGTCCAGGGTCATGTCCGCGATCAGGGCTCTTATGTGCCTGAGACTGCGCCTGCTGAACGCGTAAAACCACAGATCAAGGACCTTTTTCATAGCTCTTGCGTTTTGAAGATTTCTTCCAGCATGTCCGAGAGTCGTTTGGCCTCCAGGAAAAGCATCCCCAGCTTAACCTTCTCGTTCGCGACCAGCGCGAGGACCTTGTCCTCGCCTATTCCCGTCAAGAGAACATACCCCTTCTCACCTTTGACGAAGAAGTTCTCAAAACTGCCCCTGTCCAGCTCCGCTGATATGCGTTCGCCCGCGGTCAGGGCAGTGGCCATTACCCCGCCCAGGAAGAGCTGGTCATCGTCAACCCCAAGGCTACCCGAAGCCGCAACAATAAGCCCGTCTGCCGTTACCAGGGCCGCGGCCTCTATCTCAGGGACCCGGAGCCTGAGGTCCTCTATAGCGTTTTCAAGTATCTCCGATATGTTCATGGTCGGATCTCCATTTGTCCCATAGCATAAGCCACCTTGCCGCGCCCGTGCAACTACTGAGATGGGTTCGGATGCATTAGATCAAGAGGATATGTGCCTGGATTGCCCGCCATCAAGCTTTGCTTGGCTCCCGGGGCCAGCATTATAATTTTCCCATGCAAAAATTGGGTGGTATGGCTCTTTTGCCTCGCCCCGTATTCCTGGGGAGGGTACTGATAGTCTTGGCGATTCTCGCTGGGCCCCTGTTCTCGGCATACGAGTTCGCGGACACCAGCTTTGCCATCACTATAGTCCAGTCCGCTGACTGGAATTGCACCTCGGATATGATCCGAGGTGGTTCTGGATTGCTGGAGTTCTCCGGTAGGGGCCTGGAGACCCTGATTTTCTATGGGAAGAGCCCAAAGTTAAAGACTAGCCATGGAGCGGTGCGGGCCTTTCTGGATGAGGCCGGAAGACAGATAGATTCCCTTGCTGTGGTGAGTGAGGATACCATAACCCTCTGGGGATACCCGGCCTGCATGGCAGACTACACGGGGTTCGCGGAGAATATGAGCAGGGTTGGGCGCATATACAGCCTGGTCGTGGGCGAAAGCTTTGTTACTGTTATCCTGGTCAGGAAAGGGGCAAGGGCATTCTCCGAGAAGGATGAATCCGCCATTAGGGAGTTTCTCGGCGGCATAGGGGTCAGGATAAAGTGAATTCCGCATTGCGAAAGGATAAAATCCTTGTCCACATTGATGGGAGCTCCCTGGGCAACCCCGGGCCCGGCGGCGCGGGCATCCTTGTGACCGACGGGGATGGCCGGGTGATCTGCAGGAGATCAATTCCCCTGGGGGTTGTTACCAACAACCAGGCCGAATACATGGCCTTCATAGAAGCGCTCAGGTGGCTGTTGAAGGAACAGCCCCGCGGGGAGATAGAGGTGCTCACGGATTCGCAATTGCTATACGAGCAGATGGCTGGCAGATACAGGCTCAGGGATTCCGATCTGGCCAGGCTCGCGGAATCCGCCAGGGCATTGATGGCGAGGCTTAGAATTAGGCTCAGGCTGGTTGGAAGAGAAAAAAACACCGTGGCAGACACCCTGGCCAGGAAAGCGGCCAGAGGCGTAAGGAAAGCAAGGGAAAGCTCACCGGTCCTTTTCACTGCTCCAACCAAGGATGTCCGGAGGCCAGGCCGGGAAACTTTCTTTAAACTGGAGAGAAATGAAAGAGTTTGAAAAAGCGCAGACCATGACCGAGATGGACCTTGTTCTGGACATGAACAGGGTGCTGGAAAAAATGCCCAATAAGTATGAGTTCATCGTGGTGATAAGCAGGTTCGCTCACATCATAGCGCGCAGGGCAACAGAGGAGGGAATCTACCTCAGACGGAAACCATATCTTATTGCGGCAGAAGCTGTTTTGAAGGGTGAGGTTCCCTACGAGATAAAGAATCTAAAACAGGTTAAGGAAGAACAGCCCAAACCCACCCGGAGAAAGAAGAAGTCTTGAGGGTTCTTTTTGGCGTGACGGGGTCAGTGGCCGCGCACCGTGGCCTTGAAGCCGCAAGGCTGTTGGCCAAAGCAGGGCACACGGTCAGGTGCATCCTCACCAGGAACGCTACCGAGTTCGTGAGGCCCTTAGCGTTCAAGGCCCTGGTAGGCGATACCTACACCGACGATGACTTTTTCAGTGGAACCCTCCACATAGAGCTCTCGTCCTGGTCAGACTGTAGGGTTGTCGCGCCCGCAACCGCCAACATCATGGCAAAAATTGCCCGTGGCATAGCTGATGATCTCCTCTCAACCACACTGCTGGCGGCTGGTCCACCGATCATATTTGTCCCTGGAATGCACGAATCCATGTGGCTTTCGCCCGCAACTCAGGAAAACATCTCTCTTTTGACGAACCAGGGCCACCTGGTCATGGAGCCGGTCGCTGGAGACCTTTCGTCCGGCCGTGGCATCGGCAGAATGCGTTCGCCAGAGGAAATCGTCGCCTACATTGAGGACTGGGCAGGGGTGGTTGATTCTCTCAAGGGCAAAAGACTCCTCGTTGCTTACGGTCCGACCGCGGAGCCGCTTGATCCCGTTCGTGTGATAACCAACCTCTCGTCCGGCACGATGGGGGTTGAAATATGCAGGGCCGCGAGGGCGGCTCGCGCTTTCGTGACAGCGGTTCGCGGTCCAGGTGCCTTGCCAGCGCCGGCCCATGAATCCTTTGTAATAAAGACTGCCCAGGAACTTCAGGACCTGTTGGTTGGGATCGTTCCGGATCACGATGTTATCGTGATGGCATCTGCTGTAGCGGATTTTAGACCGCGGAGGGTTTCGGGGGAAAAGGTGGAGCGGAAAGGAAGCCTGAGGGTTGATCTGGAGCCAACCCCGGACATCCTTGCTGGACTTCCAAGAAGGCGCGGCCAGGTCTTCGTGGGGTTCTGTCTCGCCGAGGAGCGCGGCCTCCTTGAAAATGCCAAGGTTAAGATGAGGGTGAAGAAAGTTGACATTATTGTGGCGAACGACATCTCGTCCCCTGGGTCTGACCGGGCCCACTTTTTCCTGATTGGCAAGAAGAAAATTACCGACCTTGGCGTTGTATCCAAGGCCAGAGCCGCATTCGCGGTGATCCGTGAGATAGCCAGGATAATCGTATGAGCCCCGCTTCCCCTGGAAAGCTAACAAACATCTGAGAGGAACCGAAGTGAAGGACAGGTCTCTTCCGCTTTTCTACCTGAGGGAGTTCTTCGGCCTCCGGGAGTTCTATTTGACCGGAACCAGGGACAGGGCCAGGTCCCTCTCCCTCCTGGCGGAGGTCGCGGCCCGTTGCGCGCGCTGTCCCCTTGGCGCGGGGAGAAAAAAGAATGTTTTCGGCTGGGGAAATCCTTATGCCAGGTTGATGTTGGTAGGGGAGGGGCCGGGCAGGGAGGAAGACGATCTCGGTAAACCCTTTGTGGGCAAATCCGGCGCGCTTCTGACCAGGCTACTTTCGGAGATAGGCCTTGACAGGGAACGAGATGTTTATATCGCCAATGTGGTAAAGTGCAGGCCGCCTGAGAACCGAGATCCCTCACCCGGAGAAATATCAGCCTGCTTCAGGTTCCTGAAGCTCCAGGTTGAAATAATCTCGCCGGATCTCCTTCTCTGTCTGGGAAGGTTCTCAGCCAGGGCCCTCCTCGGTCTCCCGACTGACGATAGGGGTTCCCTTGAGCCTCTCAGGGGAAAGCTCCACCGCTCCGCCCTCGGCCCCGGGCTCATAGCCACATATCACCCTTCCTATGTCTCCAGGAACGAGGCCAAGCCAGAGGTCATTGCCGCGGCGAGGAAAGACTTCGCTTTTGCGGCCGCGGTTATGGGATGGAGATAAAATCGCCGGACTAAAGTGCTTCCCGCCTCTTTTTGTTCTCTATCTCATCCCAGCGATCCTTGAACCTCTCAAGGTGTTTCCGATTTTTCTCCTCGTCATAGACGAACATCTTGAGGATGGTATTGGGCATAGGAACTTTAGCATCCTCGTCTTTGGATTCTTGATCCGTGGGTTTGGGCTTCCATTCCTCCTTAAGCTTCAGGAATTCAAAAAGCGGGATTGTCTTTTGTGGTCCATTAGAGCTTTTGAACACAAAGATTTTGCCAATTGGTTCTATCGGAAAAGCCTCTCGGCGCTCCTGAGCGAAGGGAATCGCAACCAGCTCCTTTTCGTTGATCTTGTCAGCGAGAGAATGGATGTCCGAAAGAACCCCTGCCCTCGCGTCCTTATCTAGCGAGATCTCCTTCTTGGTCAGGATCTGGCTCTCCTTGGGGAGGTTTCTCTTCCAGATGTTTTCCAGAAGCTTCGCCATTATAATTGCCTTGCCCCTTTTGTTTTCACCACCGTGCAAGAGCTTTGACGAATCCTCGTGCAATCCAGAGATGAGAAATCCATCGTTCCAGCGCTGGAAGAAGCCGAGATTATCCTTATCTAGTTCAAGTCCCCCCTCCTTTAGCCTTGGAAGTATAGATGGTTTTTGCAACTCCTCTATAACCATACGGATCACCAATCTCAACATTGCATCTACCTTTATCCTCGCGTGGTGCTCATAGACCGCTTCATACATGTGATACCTGGCAATAAGCATGTGATAGGCCTCGGTGGCGCCTTTCTCTGTAACGCCTATTTTTATAGTCTCTCCGTCAGGGATTATGGCCAGGTTCATCCAGAGCCTTGTGTGCCCGTATTGCCCATAGGGAACGCCGCAGTGATAGGAATCTCTCATCAGGTAATCCCCCTTGTCAACATCAATTGGCCCGTCAATGAGCGAGCGAAGAAGAGAACCAATATGGCCTATTTTCTTTTCCCCTTTGTTCAGGGCCTCTTTCACCCAGCTAACCCACTGTGCTTCTTTTCCAAGGGGTTTCAGCAATTCGGAGGCTACTTGATAACCAACCCTCTCGTGGGAATACTCTTGATCAGTTCCCTTCAGAGCTTCTTCAAGGACATGACTCAGAGGCCCATGACCAACATCATGTAGCAGACCCAAAGCCATTGCGGCTTTAACGAAATCTTTCTGGGACTCCTCTGTGGACGTATTATCCAAGAGTCTCTTTGCTTCTACCAGTTGCTTGTTCTCAGTCGCGAATTCCAACAAACTCTTCGCGGCTAGCCCAGCAAGAAACATCGTTCCTATGCTGTGTTCAAATCGCGAGTGGACCGCGCCTGGATAAACCATTTGTTCCAGCGCCAGCTGGTTGATCCACCTTAGACGCTGGAAAAGCGGGTGATCTATGAGCGCGCCCGCCCACAAGGGAACTTCAATTAGCCCGTATATAGGGTCACGGAAGTGTTTATAACCCCTTTTCTTATCCCATGCGCTCACCCAGATATCTCCTTCCCCAGTAGTTCCAGTTTCTCTAAGTGCCGTAGGTTCTGTTTAACATCCTCAATTGTCAAGTCCCATGCCATCATCAAGGCCCGTGCCACGAGGAATTCCGGAGATTTTTCTGGGTAGTGTTTCATGAGCCAGTGAACCTTCGCGAGCTTTGCAATACGCGTGGGTGTCAGCAGGTTTTCTTCCCTTAACTTTTCTATGAGCTGGCTCGCTTCTTCCATGAAGGCGTTTATTTGTTTTCGGACTCCGGAATCCAGCTTTCTCTCGGCTTCCTGGACGATGGAATACAACCTGCCGTCTGATTCGGGTTCTGCTTTTACATTCAGGTATGGGCCTACCATCAGTTCCAGGCCGTAGGCAACATTCTCGCTGAAGGGGCCGTGTAAATAAGGCCTGAACCACTCCCCTTCATTGTCCCTAAGCGCGAGGGTAAAATAAACTACCTTCTGTATCGTGGTAGTGTAAGTCTTTTCCTCGGCAGCCCCTAAAGCGGAAACTACCGCGAATACCAGCCGATTAAGATCCTTTTGGTCCTTGATCTCGACCATAGTTGGCCTCCTTCCGGGTTCTTGCACATTATAAAGTGTCCCAATACGGAAAAGCAAACAGCCTATTCCGCTATTCTCGGCGCGAAGAAATCCGAAAATCTCATCAGGAGCGGATAATACAGAAGCGCGGGGATAATTGCCAGAAGGGCTGATATTCCGGTTGACTTCACGAAAAAATGAATTAGCCAGAACGCCAGGCCGTAGATGATTATGGGCACGATGAACATTATTGTTGACAATAGAACTGCCTTTGCCTCTGGTATCTCAACCTCAACCACCTGGCCCACGGCTGGCGCGTTTTTGAACCTCGCCCAGACAAAACCCTCCGTTTCCCTGGGACTTATGCCACAGAATAACCTTGCCGAGCATTCCCTGCAAAGTTCCGGATTATACGAGAGTATGATCTTTGCCTTCTGACCCTTTATCTCGGCGACGGTGCCTTTTTCCCTCATCTGATTATTTCCGGGAAGCCCTCTGTCTTCGCTGTGGCCAGAGTATCCCCGTCATGATAGATGAACATGGCCTTGATACCCCATGATTCGGCCAACCGGATCCCTTCGCCCGGCCCCAGCACGAAAAGCCCGGTTGCCATGGCGTCTGCCAGAGCCGCGCCACCAGAACCTATCACCGTCACCGACACAACGCCGCTTGCCGGTTCCCCTTTTCTCGGGTCCATTATGTGCGAATACCTCCTGCCCCCTATTTCCACGAACCTCTCGTAATCCCCGGATGTGCATATCGTTGTCCCATTCGGTGCGCTGATGCTCATCGCGCCGATAATGGCACCTGGATTAACGGGATCCCTTATCCCTATCACCCACGGTTTGTTCCCTTTCTGGCCGTAGCAGACCATGTCCCCGCCTATCTCCACCAAGAAGCAGTCGCACCCCAGCTCAAGCAGTTTCGCCGCGGCCATGTCCAGCGCGAGTCCCTTCGCCACCCCACCGAGATCAAGCCTCTGGCCAGGTCCCAGAACGACGCTGTCACTGATGATCCTTACTTTTTGCCAGTCCACCAGGCTCCTTGCCTGTTCCAGGGATTCCGGGTCAGGAGTGTGCGGACTGTCTGAATCAAATCCCCACGCGTGGACCAAGGGCCAGACCGTCGGGTCAAATGCCCCGCCGGTTTCCTTGGCCGCGGTGAGGGCTATTTCAACGCACCTGAGCGTTGGTTGGCTCAACCTCATCGCGCCGACCGAATTCAAGACTGAGATCTCGGATCCCGGTTTCCATATGCTCATCAGCGAATCCACCAGTAGCATCTGAGCGTATGCTGAGTCGGCAAGTGCCCTCTTTTCTCTCGGAACCACAACCCGCGCGGATGTCCCCATCACCGTGTAATCCACTGTCACGAAACCTCCCTGTTGTCCGCACGATAAGAACGCCACGAGAGCAACCGTTGAGCAACGAGCAAGAGGTAACCTATCCAAGCCCTCTTTCCCTCATCAGCCTTTCAACTATCGGAACATCCTCCGGTCTGTCAACGGAATGCGATGTGAACTTTACTTGAACGGCCTTTATCTTCATCCCCATCTCAAGGGCCCGGAGCTGCTCAAGCCCCTCTATGCGCTCTAGGGTTGACGGACCCTGGTTCACGAAGTTCAGCAAGGCGTATTTCCTGAAAGCGTAAATGCCTATGTGTCTCAGGAATGTAGTCTGGTGTCTGGCCGGATATGGAATGAGCGCCCTTGAGAAGTAAAGTGCCTTCCCCTTTTTATCAACCACAACCTTGACCAGATCTGGATTCCTGGCTTCTTCCTCTTCAATCTGCGTGACGGGCGTGGTTATGTCCGCCTCCGAATCCCGATGAAGGGATTCAACTACGGCATCTATTACCGAGGGATCAAGCATAGGCTCATCACCCTGGATGTTAACGATGAATCCCACCCGCGCCCTTCTCGCAACCTCAGCGACACGGTCTGAGCCGCACACATGGGTCGGGGATGTCATAACCACCCTCGCGCCAAAGCCCACGGCTGTCCTGGCTATTCTCTCGTCATCCGTGGCTATCGCCGCGCTGTTCACGCTGGTGGCCTTTATCACAGCTTCCCACACCCACTGGATCATTGGTTTGTCCAGTATTTTCACCAGCGGTTTTCCCGGGAAGCGCCGGGAACCAAACCTTGCGGGTATTACTGCTAAAGTCCTCATCTTACCTCAAACTCCTTCTGGACCTCTTCGGCCCTTTTCAATTCATCAGGGGAGAAATCTTTCTCCGCGATGTAAAAACCCGTTTCCGTGAAAACCTTCTTTATCTCGTTCATGTATAGCCACCTGTCCGCGGGGACATAGATTGAGCCCTGCTCAAGGAAGACATCCCGCTCCCGTGCCTGGGCTATGCCAACGACCTTCCTGCCATCAAGGGTTATCTCGTATCTTGAGGTGGAACGAAAGCAAAGCTCGTCGTATGGCTGGGGATTCCCCCTTTCCACCTCCACCGGAACACCCAGGCGTCGGGCCGCGCGGGAGAGTATCTCCGCTGTTTTCCTATAGGTTTCCAGGACAGAGCCGGAGAAATGACCGGCAGTGTGTCTTCCCGTGAGCGAGAAGACCAGGTCTCCATCGTGCAGGACTGCTCTGCCGCCGGTTGGGCGCCTGGCGCACGGGTAGCCGCTGAGACTCCTGGGTATCCCGCTCTGGAATTTGCCTATAGTAACCGCCGGAGGGTTAAAGCCGTAGAATCGCAAGCACGGCTCAGCACCATCCATGACATTCCGCATGAGTATCCAATCAAGAGCCATGTTGAGACTTGCCCCCCTCTCTGAATAGGGTATTACCCTAATGGTAGTCATCTCGCATTTTCTACGGTTGATCTCCTGACGATTCCCCTCTTGCTGTTGGCTATGAAATTCACCAGGTAGGCTATGTCCTCGTTTTCGGGGAAACTGGCCTTCAGTTTTTCAAGGGCAGAGGCAACCGAGAGTCCCTGTCTGTAGAGTATCCTGTAGGCCTCAACTATTGCGTCTATCCTCTCCGGGGAGAATCCCCTTCGCCTCAGGCCAACCCTGTTCACGCCCACTATCCTTATTTCGTTTCCCACCGCCATCATGAATGGAGGAATATCCTGGTTAACCCTGCTTGAGCCACCCACCATCGCCATTTTGCCTATTCTCGTGAACTGATGCACCGGGACAAACGCTGATATGTATGCGAAGTCCTCTATCACAGAGTATCCCCCTATCTGCGCGGTATTGACTATGATACAGTTATTCCCCACCACGACATTGTGTCCCAGGTGCGAGTAAGCCATGAGAAAGTTCCCATCCCCAACAATGGTCTCTGCCCCTTCCCCGGTTCCCCTGTGAATGGTAGCGTATTCCCTTATAAAATTGCCGTTTCCTATCCTGACTCCGCTCTTTTCGCCCTTGAAACCAACATCCTGAGGGATTCCCCCTATCGCGGCTCCGTGTGATATCGTGTTTCTCTCTCCTATCACCGCGGGGCCGTCTATCCTGACGCAGGAGGCTATAATTGTCCCAGAACCTATCCTGACCTCTGGGCCTATTACTGAATACGGTCCTATCTCAACATCGCTCGCCAGTTCGGCCCCTGGGTCAACTATCGCGGTGGGATGAATCTTCATAAGGCCTCATATTTTAACGCTCGTGGTGATTGCCGGGCAAACAAAAAGGGGCCCGGAGGCCCCTTTTGCTATCGTTTTCCATGAAGCTACTCTACATTAAACGGGATGAGCCAACCCCTGCATTCGTAAGCCGTGTCCGGATACATCAGGCAGGCCCTGTCAAACAGGTCAACTCCCAGGAAGTGGACGCCGGTCCTGGTGAGGCCAACCGTGTCCTGCGCGAAGAAGAACGCGCCGGAATCCACGAAATCAAGCCTGTAGTGTTCACCCTGGCCAAACAGGTGCAGGGCACCATCCAGGTTCATGGTTGAGGTGTAAGCCCTGCACTGGATCGGCAGATCAGAGCCAACCGTGAATGTTAGGACGCTGTCCAGCGCGAACAGGTTCATGGGGTTGGTTATCACGGTGTCAACGCCGCCTATTGTCATCCAGACGCTGTCTATGGCGTAATCCGGCGGATTCCCGAAGCTTACCCAGTGGACTCCGGTCACATGGGTGACCTCCCAGTCTCCGAGATCGTTCTTCTGGACCACTCCCTCTATGGTCGCGCTATCGCCGTATGGCTTGGAGTAGGTTCCTTTGTCCCAGAAGATTATGTTGAAATTGCCTATGGACTTGCCGGAGAAGACCACATAGGCCGAATCCTCAACCCTGCGTATCTCCAGGTAAGGGTCAGGATGGGATGTGGCGTCTCTCCACCAGGTCAGGTAGTCCGTCGTATCCATGGGATACATGGACTGGCCCTCAACGGTCCTTGAACCGAAGTAGTCCGAGTTCATGACCGCCTCCCTTATCAGATCGTCGTCGGTCTTTTCCTTGTTGCAGGCGATCGTTGTAGCGAGCGCAACCAGGATGACCAGCATGCCTGTCAGCTTCTTCATCTCTATCCTCCTTATCAAAAAAGCTCCTTGATTTCTCCTTAATACCTCAACCCCGGAAAACGCAATTCCGTGGAACCGGGAAATCTTAAAGCTCGCAGAAGGAAGGATTCAAGTTGAGAGATTTTCAATGAGGAACCACGAGCTGTTTAGGCAGGATCCGTTAATGAGTCATGGGAGTCGCCACTGGCCTGGAATTCCAGCGTCCGAGCTCTTACTCGGCCCGCCCGCTATCCCTGAGGGCCTCCGCGAGCTTCAGCCTCCATTGGGTCAGGGCCCTGACCCTAGCGAAGGGCGAGAGCCGGTCTATTATCAGCCTGCCCCGCAGGTGATCTATCTCGTGGCAGAGCGCCCTCGCGAAGAGCCCCCTGGCCTCTATTTCCACCGGGATGCCCCCGTCTCGGATGAGTCTTTGGCCCATGACAACGACCCTTTCCGGCCTCGTCAGGTTGACATATAGGCCCGGAAACGAGAGACAGCCCTCCTCGTCCGTTTGCTGGCCTTCTTCCTCCACCATTTCCGGGTTCAAGAGAACGAGCATTTTACCGCCGGAAAGGAGTTTTTCGTCCAGGCCCTCAAAACCCTCAAGGTTCAGGACAGTCACCGCCACCGGCTCGCCAACTTGCTGGGCCGCGAGGCCGAGCCCGTCAGCCTCGGCCAGGGTCGCGATCATGTCCCGGACAAAGGATAAAAGGGACGGGGTTATGCTCGTGATCTGTCTCGCCGGAGTCCTTAGAATCGGATCGCCGTAATACCTTATCCTCCGGACAACCGGATCCGCAACGGGTTTCTCCTTGCTGGTCGGTGGGTCCTGTTCCTTTTGGTTGTTCGTTCGCCTTTCGCACTTTCCTCGCGGAGATTTTTTGCTAGACACCCCGGTATCAGCGGCAAGGCGCTCTTTCTTTGAGGTAGCGCCTATTGCTCGCCGTGGACCCGCGTGACGGCCCATTTTTCTACCCTCAGGTTCGTTCCCTCGGAAACCTTCAGGGTTACCACATCATCCTCTATCTTCTGTATGACGCCTATAAGGCCGCCGGAGGTAGTCACGGTGTCCCCCTTCTTCATGGCCTCAAGCATTTTCTGGCGCTTCTTCTTCTCCCTGGACTGGGGAAGTATGATGAAGAAGTAGAAGACCGCTATCAGGATGACGAAGGGCAGTATGAGGGAAAGTAAGTTGCCTGCCCCCCCGCCGGTTCCTCCGCCTCCGCCGCCCTGCTGTTGTGCCAAAAGGATACCTGTGAGGTCAATCATCTTTTTTCTCCTGTATGCTGGATTGCCCTTAGCCCCTCGTGGACAATGGCCTCGGCCCGACGCGTTGAGAGATATGACTGGAACCCGGTCGCCAGGAAGCCGATGGCGTATAGCCCAACAAAAGGCACCAGGATCAGCTGAACCGTTGTTATGCAGTAGATATAAGTTGCGAGCATGTATATACCCAGAACTATCTCGCAGATGGCCTGGCCCCTGCGCTCTGCGAGCCTGTATAGACTGACATTGCCGGTTCCCCACTTCGGCGTTCTCGCGAAAACCCCCCCATTCCTGAACAGGCCCTCAACCGCCGCGACCGCGTTGTTGAGCGAGATACCCATGGCCAGGGACATCATGAAGGGTATGAACCAGGCCCTCCTTGTCCAATCTGGGTAGACATCCCGCAGGGCAGTCGTGTAGAGCAAAGGAAAACCAAATGCCCCGACTATGAAGAACCCCGCTAGGGTGAAATACCAGACATAGACATCGGAGAAGGTCTTTATGAGAAGAACCGGGAATGTCAGGATTGCCAGGAGGAGCATTGCCGGGTAGGCCAGGTTTCCGGAGAGGTGGAAGAGCGCTTCTAGCTTTACCTTGAATGGTAGCCTGGCGGCCATCACGCGCGGGAGTATCTTGCGCATTGTTTGGACGCCGCCCTTTGTCCACCTCCTCTGCTGGGTTTTGAGCGCGTTAACATCCATCGGCAGTTCCGATGGGCACACGATATCCGGGAGATAAAGTATTCTGTAGCCGGCCATCTGAGCCCTGTAAGAAAGATCGGCATCCTCGGTTATCGTGTCTGATTCCCATCCTCCGGCATCCCTGATGGCCGAGGCCCTCCAGACCCCGCCGGTGCCGTTGAAGATCATGAACAACCCCTCCCTGTTCCTGACGAACTGCTCAACCACGAAATGCCCGTCCAGGACAACGGCCTGTAGCATAGCAAATGGCGATGAGGCATCGTTCATGTAGACCCACCTGGATTGGACGGCGCCTATTTCTGGGTTTTGGAAATGGGGGACCGTTTTCCTGAGAAAGTCCCTCGGCGGGACAAAATCGGCGTCAAACACCGCGAAGAACTCGGCGTCAGACAGCTCCATCCCATACTTCAGGGCGCCAGCCTTGTATCCCTCGCGGGAGCCTCTCCGGATGTGTCTAATGTTGATGCCCCTGGCCGCGATCTCCGAGACTACTTCCCTCACGAGATCAACCGTCTCGTCATCCGAATCATCAAGCACCTGTATCTCCAGCCTGTCCCTCGGATAATCCAGCGCGGCCGCGGCCTTTATTATCCTCTCGGCCACGGCATACTCGTTATACATGGGCAATTGAACGCAGACCCTGGGCCACTCGCCCACTTGCTCGGGAGTCCGAGTTCGCCACGATCCCCTGTGTTTCCTGTAGAGGTGGTATAGCCAGAAGGCCCTGAACGAAAACGCCACCAGGAAGCTCAGGGCGATTATGTAAGCTACAAGAATAACCTCGTTCACAGCTTGTTCCTTCTCTAGCGACAAATTATAATGCGCGGCCATGGCCCCATGCCAGCTGGACGGACAGGCCATCGGGCCTGTCCGGATCCTCCCTGTTGCCTCAATTCCAGTGAATCGTGGCCTTATTCAGATCATGGTCTGAGACGAGGAGCCGCGTCAGTTTGAACGAGGCCTGCTCCGGCGTTTATAATTGGGTTCTAGCATGGAGGTTTACTTTGAAAAACTGCCCAAGCTGCGGAACGGAGAACCCTGACGAGTCAAAGTATTGCGTGAAGTGCGGAGCCTTGCTCGGAGGCCCCGGAGAAGCCCCGGCATCGCCCGGGTCATCCAGCCCATACACCGGAGAAGTGATAGGTGGCCCCCCTCCTGAGAAGAAGAGCAAGTGGTGGATATGGCTGATAGTAGGAATCGCGGCCGTCCTCCTCATTATTATAGGGATATGCTGTCTCCTGGGCGGCGGATGCACCATGCTCGGCATGATGGGCCAGTGAAACTCAGGGCCAGGAAGTATGGAGGAGCTGAAAAGGAGGATCAGAGAGCTCAGGGGGTTCCTTTGACACGGAGGCCCTGACAAAAAGAGCAGAGGAAATAGAGGCCCGTGCGGGAGCTCCTGATTTCTGGGCGGACCAACGCAAGGCAAAGGCTTTGATGGCTGAGCTCTCATCCATAAGGGAGAAGATGAGACTCTTCGGGGAGATTGAATCGGAGATAGAAACAATAGACGATCTGATAAAAGAGAATCCCTCCGCGGCCGGGGAGCTTTCTGGCGAAATAGCTACGATTGAAAAAAAACTGGACGAGCTTGAGCTCAGACTCGTGCTGTCCGATCCGGATGACCTGAAAAACGCCATCCTGGCCATTCACCCCGGTGCCGGCGGGACCGAATCCCAGGATTGGGCGCAAATGCTCCTCCGGATGTATCTCAGATGGGCAGAGAGAGAAGGCTACGGCGTCAAGACAATGGACTACCAGCCAGGAGAGGAGGCCGGCATAAAGGATGCGACGCTCCTCATTGAAGGGCCTTATGCCTACGGTTATCTAAAGGCTGAGCGCGGGATCCACCGTTTGGTAAGGATAAGCCCTTTTGACGCCGCGCATCGTCGCCACACATCCTTTGCTTCGGTCTTCGTCTACCCGGAGGCCGAGGAGCTGGAGGTTGAGCTGGACATGAACGATGTAAAAATAGAAACCTTCAGGGCCTCTGGCCCCGGCGGCCAACACATGCAGAAAAACGATACCGCTGTTCGCGTGATACACGAGCCTACAGGCATAGTTGTTTCCTGCCAGTCCGAGCGCTCCCAGCACCAGAACAAGCTGAACGCCCTACGAATTCTTCGCGCCAGGCTCTACGAGGTCGAGCGCGAGGCACGCGAGAAGGAAATGAAGGCCAAGACAGGCGAGAAGCACGAGATAGGCTGGGGCCATCAGATAAGAAGCTATGTCCTTCACCCATACAGGATGGTAAAGGACCACAGGACGGATTACGAGACCGGGAACACGGATGCTGTCCTTGACGGGGAGATAACCGAGTTCATGAGGAAATACCTTTTATTAAGAAGGGGGCCCTAAGAGATGAGCGGAAAGATGGATTGCGAGAACAGATTTTCGTCCAGCGGGCTGTGTCTCATAGCCAGAATCCCCCGCGCGATCATGCTTGCTGGACTCTTCTTCGCCGCCTGCGAGCTTTTGCCATGGGCGAAGAAGGACCTGAATTTTACCCCGGCCGCGCAACAGACCCCTGGTTCCCAGGAGCTTGCAGACTTCATCAGGTCACTGAAAAGGGGCAAGACCGAAAAGGCCTCCGGGCTCCTCTCGGAGGAGGCCAGGGTTCGCTGGAACCTCAGGTTGGCCCTCATGCCGGATGGGGAGCGAAAGGAGTTCCTCCGCGATGTAAAATCCGACACATTTCTGATTGACGAGGATGTCAACCGTTTCGTCATCAAGGGGAAATCCACCGCACCCACCAGGGCAAAGATCGTCCGGGAACGCGGCAAAAGGAGGTTGGAATTTTGAGCGCGCTCGCCATTTCGTTGTTTGCGGCGGTCAAGATCGTTGACCTGGGTTACGGGCTTGACCTTTCCCCGGATGTGCTTATTGAGGAGGATGACAAGCAGTTCTGGCTCTCGGATCAGAAGCCCTCGCAGAACAACAACCTTTTTGACCGCCTTTCCAGGAAGGATAGGGGAAAACTCCTGGGCCACATCAGATTTCCGGGGGACAGGGAAGCCCTCTTCGGCCGGGATGCCCTCGTTTTGCTCGCGGTCGCTGAACACGACCTCAACAACTGGTCAGGGCCGAAGATCCTGAAGGACAACCTTCCTCCTGGAGCCGATGCTCTCCTTTCCTCCTTCCAGAAGGATGAATCCGCCGAAAACGCAAGGAAGGCCTCAATCGCGTGGGCATACTCGGCCGCGCTCGCTGACTGGCTGGCCGCGAAGCTCCCGGATGCTAAAGTGAGCGATGCGGCCGCGCTTTTCCTGTCGGATGTTGTTTTCTCTGGCCCAATTGCCATGAGACCGGATGACGCGCTCTCTGTGATCAAGACCGTGGCGAAAGAATCCCCGGGGTCAAAACCCCTGAAATCCATACTCAGCCTTTACAGGAAAACATGTTCATTGCGTTTTCAGTCATCCCTGAAGGATTACTACGGCCTGATTGAGAAGACCACTGGCAAATCCGGCAGGGTGCGGGAGCTATACCTCAAGGGTGTGGAAGCCTACGCGTCCGAAGATTACAGGACAGCGCTTTTCTACTGGAAAGAGGTTCTTAAAATAGACCCGAACCACCAGGACGCTAAACGGGGGGCCGAGAAAGCAGAGAAGATGCTGGGGAGGTAGGTCGCAACCAACCCCTGAAGCGAAACCCAGAGATTTCAACCCGGTGGAGACACTCCGGATCCTCCTGACTGATAACCCCCAGCTGGTTTCCTTATAATTTTCACCCTTGACCGAGCTCTCACCTCCCGTTAAACGGACACTTTTTCTCTCCTACTTTGAAGGAGCGGCCGTTGCTGTTCACAACTCATACACGATGGGCCTTTATCCCATAGCGTTCGCTTTGTTGCTGGGCGCGTCGGACTTCCAGATCGGGATACTCGGGGCATTTTCCTTCCTGGCAACGCTTTTCGGTTTTCTCGCGGCCTACCTCGTTGAGGCGACCGGCCACCGCAAACAAACGACCGTGTGGACGGGTTTCCTGTCCAGGTCAATCTGGGTTCTCGCTCCCCTGATTCCCCTAATGGCCATGGGATCTGCCGGCAAGGCCTGGGTGTTTGTGTTTCTCGTTGGGGTCTCGTCTGCCGCCAACGCGATGAGCGGAAACGCGTGGCTCGCGTGGTTCACTGACCTCGTCCCAGCAGAGATAAGGGGCAGGTATTTTGGAAAGCGCTCGGGGATACTTTCGGCCGTTGGCCTTGCTGGAGCAATCGGTGTTGGCCTGTTTCTGGATCACTACCGGAAGGCCGGCGCCGAGTTCCATGGCTACACAATCATCTTCCTGATAGCCTTTGCTCTGGCCATTGCCTCTTTGGTCCTTTTCTTCTTCCATCATGAGGGAAGGAGGCCGGAGGCAAAGGGATTCCGCGGCGCCGGAACCGCGCTGGTAAAACCCCTCGCGGACAAGGGCTACCGAGTTTTTCTCCTTTATTTCGTGGTTTGGGCCCTGGTCAACGGACTCTCGTCTCCCTTCTGGGGGGCCCACATGTTCAAGAACCTCGGCATGACCTACACTCAGGTCTCTTTATACACCGCCGTAGCCGGGATTTGCGTTTTCTTCTCCCACATTCTCTGGGGCTGGGTAATAGACAGGGTCGGCGCGAGGGCGGTTCTCAGGTTCTGCTCGGTGGGAGCCATCCTGACCCCCCTGGTCTGGCCTTTTGCCGATAGCGCAAACCTAATACCGATATGGATTGATGCGGGGCTATCTGGAATTGTCTGGCCTGGCATCAACCTTGCGGCTTTGTGTCTCCTGATGGAGAATCGCGGGGAATCCGGGGATTCCTCGGTTGCCATCTATTCATTTGCCACGGGCCTCGCGGCTTTTCTTACCAGCCTTGTGGGTTCGTGGCTCGCGGTTGTCCTTTCCGGGCTTTATTTCAAGGGCTACGGGCTTTTTATCAACAACTTCACCACCCTGTTCATAGCAACCGCTCTCCTTAGACTTGTTGTCCAGATATTCATGCCACGGTTCGCTGAGCCGAAAAGGGGATCTGCTCGAGCCGTCCCCAGGGAGGTCATAGCATTCCTCTGGATCGCTGTCCTTACGAGCAAGGAAAAACTCCTGTGGGTCGTCGGGAGGATGAGGGGCCATGAGCACGGCTGATCTCCTCGCGGAGATTTTCCAGAGGCTCTTTTCGGCCTATGGCCCGCAGGGATGGTGGCCCGGCGAGACCCCTTTTGAGGTCTGCATTGGCGCGATACTCACCCAGAATACCGCTTGGGCCAATGTTGAAAAGGCCATAAAAAACCTGAAATCCGCGGGCGTCTTTGATCCGGATTCCCTTCTCGGTCTGGGCCAGTCCGAGCTCGCGGCCCTCATCAGGCCTGCCGGGTATTTCAACCAGAAAGCAAGGAAAATAAGGGATTTTCTCGTGTGGTTCAGGGAAAACGGCGGTTTTGAGGCAATGAGAAAGGCCGAAACCGACGATCTCAGAGAATCCCTGCTCTCGGTCCGCGGAATAGGCCCGGAGACCGCGGATAGCATCCTCTTATACGCGCTTGGGAGGCCGATCTTCGTTGTTGACGCCTACACAGCGAGGGTCCTGGCCAGGCACGAGATCATATCATCGGATGCGGATTACGATAGCATCCAGTCCCTTTTTCACGACAACTTGCCCCGCGATCTCCAGATGTTCAACGAATTCCACGCTCTGTTCGTTAGGCTGGGTAAAGAAAGGTGCAGGAAAAGGGAACCATTGTGCGAGAACTGCCCCATTGAGACACTGCCAGGGTATCCGCCCGTGCCGTGATCCTTATTCGCAGAGGATAGCGCCGCGCTATCAATCCTGAGAAGGGGCCGAAACAGGGGATTCTATCCAATTAGTGATCGGCCATGGCATTTGTTTATTATTGTCAAGATTACCAGAGGCGACTTTCCGGTTGCCCGCGAGCCTATAAAGGCTCGCCTGGTAGGGGGATTATAAACCTTGTCGGATAATGAAATCTGAGTCAAAGCCCCACTCAAACCCTTTGGCCATCATGGGTTATGAGATCCTGCTTATGTAGCAAGTGTTTGGAGGGATCAAAACCGGGTCAGGTCAGACTCTCTCCTACGCGCGCCTAGTTGATCGGCCATGGCATTTGGTTTATTATTATCAAGCTGTGGCAGTGTGGTTTTTGTTCGCTTTCTGCGATGTGACGCCCCAGTCAGGTCTGCTGGGAGTGTCCGGGCTCAGATCCGTGGCATTTTGCGACTACGACGGCGATGGTGACCTGGACATTATCGCTGGTTCCCCTGATGATGGCGGCACGAAGTTCCTATGCAACAAGGCGGGCAAGTTCACTGACGCCACCTCACAGGAGGCAGGTGGGGCCGTGCCCGGCGTTCTAGGCCTTCTTGCCTGGGACCTGGACTATGATGGTTCCCTGGAGATAGTGGGTGCCAGCTCGCACCTTGGTTCTCCCCCAGTCTTCATGAAGAGGAGGGGTGAGACATTCCAGGACATATCCGGGGAGATGGGCTTCACGGGCGGCAGGTCAACCAGGAGATTTATAGCGCTGGATGTTAACTGCGATGGCAGGCTTGACCTCCTGGAAATCAACACGGCGTTGATAAACGAACCCGGACACAGGCTTTGGGTTTCCGGGCTTAGCGGTTTCAGGGAAGAAACCCCCTCCGGTCTTGCCTCGCTCTCCGCTGACGGCTTTTCTGGCCTGGCGCTTGACCTCAATCGTGATCTCTACCCCGATATAGTCCTCTCCCAGAAAGACGAGGGTATCCTGGTCATAAAGGGTTCAAGGGACGACGTGGGCAAATTATCCTTCACGGCCGGGACACCCGATACAAGGGGCGTGATCGCAGGCGATTACGACGGTGATGGGTTTTATGACCCCCTCGTCTGTTCCGATGGTGGCGGGCACCTCCTTGCCAACAGGACAGGAGGTTTCGTTGATGCGACACAGGAAACCGGCCTTTCGGGACTGCCCCCTCTGAGGGATGGCTTGTTCCTTGATGTGGACCTAGACGGTTGGGACGACTTGCTCCTTATTACTATGGAGGGGAAACTCCTCCTCATGCTCAACGAGGAGGGATTCTTCGTTGACAGGACATCCTCGTGGGGCCTGGATGCCTTCGCCGGAATCAGGACCCTGGCGGCTGGTGATTACGACAACGATGGTGATCCAGACATAGCGTTGGTGGCCGGCGGCTCCCTGCGTCTCCTGGAGAACATCACCGCTAGGGGTAATTACATAAAGGTCAGGATAAAGGGCCCCGCCCCTGGTGACAGGATAACCCTGTATTCGGCCGATCTGATCAGGACAGCCCAGGCAGGCGCGTCCATGAACTCGCTGAGCGTGGGTTCAGGTGACATCACCTTTGGCATAGGCGAAAGGAGCCAGGTTGATTCAATAGTGGCCCTCTGGGCCTGTGGCGAGGGCAGGAGCGTTGTCAGGAAGCCAAAAACCGGTTCCCTGGTTGAGATTTCCTCCGGAAGGGTGAGGTCCGCACAATCCGAGTCTGAGCTCTCGGACACGAGCGTCAAGCTGATCCCCAACCCTGCCTTTGGAAACGCGGGCATACTTTATCTGATAGAAAATCCAGGTTGGGCGGAGCTCAGGGTTGTTGAACCATCCGGCAAGACCGTGAAGGTCCTTGACAGGGGACAGATGGAAGCCGGCGCCTACTGGGTTTCCTGGGATGGGACGGACGAGACCGGAAGAAAACTGCCAAAGGGAATCTATTTCGTGAACCTCACGGTTGGTGAGTCCTCCTGCCAGAAGAAACTGGTCTGGTTCCCGTATTAAATCCTTGTTTCTCAAAAGCTCGTATGAGGGGCGATTTTTCCCTGCGCGCTGAGACTGGAAATAAGTTTCCCGGGGCCAGCTATATGGATGACGGTTCCCCGCGCATGTTCTCAAGGATAGTCCGGAATTACGACCGGATGAACAGGCTGATGAGCCTTGGCCTGGACAGGGCCTGGCGCGGGAGGGCCGCGGCGGAATGCGCGGGATTCGTCCTTGACCTCTGCTCCGGGAGTGGGGACATGGCAATAGCAGTCGCCAAGAGGGGTCTTCCCGTCGTAGGGCTTGACGGGGACATGGCGATGCTCAGGGCCGCGAGAACCAAAACCAGAGGTATTCCCCTGGTCCTGGCAGATGCGACATGTCTGCCCTTCAGATCCGCCTCCTTTGATTCGGTTACAATAGCCTGGGGAATCCGCAACATCCCGGAAAGGGCCCTTGCCCTGAAAGAAGCCCTCCGGGTTCTCAGGCCGGGCGGGAAATATGTTGTCCTGGAATCTGTCCTGCCGGAAAACCCATTCGTGCGCTTCGCTTTCAGGATTTACACCCGCTTTTTCGTTCCTTTCCTGGCAAGGCTTGTTGGGACTTATGTTCCGGCATACCGGTATTTTGCTGGCTCGGTTGAACGATTCGGGCCAAAAGAGACTTTTCTAAACGAGATTAAGACCGCGGGGTTTGAACAGCCACATGCTCTCGCTTTAAGCTTTGGCCTTGTGTCGTTGTTTACGGGAAGAGTCGGAGAAAAATGAAAACCGAGACCATGCCCACGGATGCCAACGATATAAAGGAAGCCGAGGCCAGGGCCGAGGAGCTTGTCCGCCAGGGACAGGAAAGGGCCAGACAAGCCCTTGAGAGGGCCAGACAGGAGGCTTCCCATATCCTGGAAACGGCCGAGTCCGATGCCGCCGCCAGGGCTGAAATGATCAGGAAGAAAGGACTCTTTTCAATCCAGGAGGAGGTTGCGAGTGTCCTGGCCAGTGGCAGGCAAAGGACTGACGAGCTCGCCAGGAAAACCTCCGAGCGCATAAACGACGCGGCCGGGTTCATCATCAGAATGGTTACCGGGGCCGGAGAATAGCGCGGGGTATGCCCACCAGGCTCGGCCTAATAGTGAACCCCGTGGCGGGCAAGTCCAGGGTCGCCAAGATATACCGGGAAATAGCTGACCTAATAAGAGATGTATTCCCTGAGCTCATCGTTAGTTTAACCGAAAAAAGAGGCGATGGCGTTGCGAAAACCAGGGCTCTGATTGACGCCGGGGTTGACGCGGTAGCGTGTCTCGGCGGGGACGGGACATTCAGGGAGGCCGCGGAAGCCCTGGCTGGAACCGGCCTGCCCATGGCCATTCTACCCTGCGGACGCGGAAATGACCTGCCCAAGAGCCTTTTTGGAAGGAGCCTTAACCTCCCTGAAGCCCTGGAAATAATCCGCTCCCACTCTGAGAAACCTGTTGATATTGGCCTTGCCAGGGCGAAGGGATTTTCGGCCGCTTTCGCGAACGGCCTCGGCGTGGGTTTTGACGCTACGGTAGCACACAGGATAGACTCGGTTAAGGGGCTTTCCGGTTTTCCGCTTTACCTGGTCTCAACCCTGACGGCATTTCGCGGGTTTCGTCCCCCTTCCGTGGAGGTTGAGGCCGGGGCCATGACCTACCGCGGACCCGTGCTCATGTCCGGCGCTGGAATAGGCCGCGTTATGGGCGGGGGATACACCCTTTTTCCGGAGGCGTTGATGGACGACGGACTCCTGGATATTTACACGATAGAGCCGGTTTCCTTTTTCAAGCTCCTCCGAAACATACCGAAAGTGGTAAAAGGACAGCACCTGGACATGCCGGAGGTTTGCTACGCGAAGGCCCGGTCCGTTGTTTATCGGCTGAAGGAGGAAACCCTCGTCCAGATGGATGGAGAGGTGTTCCGGGTTGGCCCTGGAAACCTTGAGATAACATGCGAAAGGGGCGCCCTGAGGATATGGGTTCCGAACGCGTGATGTTCGGATTTGAGATAGAGGCCAGGCAAGGCCGGGCCAGGGCAGGAGCCATGACCACGGCCCACGGCCCAGTTCCAACGCCCTGTTTCATGCCCGTTGCGACCCAGGCCACCCTAAAAGGCATTACCCCTGCCGCGCTCGTCCAAACCGGGACATGGATGATCGTTGCTAACACATATCATCTTGCCATCTCGCCTGGCCCGGAGATAATACGAGACCTGGGCGGGATACATGGCTTCATGGCCTGGGAAAAGTCAATCCTGACCGATTCCGGCGGTTTCCAGGTCTACAGCCTGGCCAAATTGAGAAGGGTTTTCCCCGATGGCGTTCAGTTCCAGAGCCACAGGGATGGCTCCACGCATTTTTTTAGCCCGGAGAGCGTTCTTGACATACAGGAGGCCCTTGGTTCTGACATACGCATGGTTCTTGATGAGCCGTCGTCCTACCCGGTCACAAAAGACGAGGCCGCCAGAGCGGTTGATCTCACCGTATCATGGGCAGAGAGATCGGCCAGGCATTTCAAGGAGAATGGTCACCGTGGCGCCCTGTTCGCGATAGCCCAGGGTTCAGTCTATTTGGATCTCAGGGAGCGTTGCGCCAGGGCCCTCGTTGACATTGGTTTTGATGGCTACGCGGCCGGGGGCCTGGCTCTTGGCGAGAGCAGAGAAGAACGCAGGGCAGTCCTTGAACTCCTTGACCAAGTTCTGCCCGAGGATAAGCCCCGTTATGTCATGGGAGTCGGTTATCCGGAGGACATAGCCGACGCGGTTGAGCGGGGTTTTGACCTCTTTGATTGCGTCCTGCCGACGCGCAACGCGCGGAAGGGCCAGGTTTTCACATCAGGGGGGCGGATCAACCTCCGCAACGCGCGGTTCAGGGATGATCCTCTGCCCCCTGACCCGGATTGCGATTGCTATGTTTGCAAGAGATTTACCAGGGCATACCTCAGGCACCTTTTCCTTTCGGATGAGATGCTTGGTCCGGTTTTGGCTACCATTCACTCCGTCCATTATTACCAGAGGTTCGTGGAGGGACTCAGGAGAAAAATAATGGCGGAATGAGAACCAACCAGGCCCTCGTCCGGATAATCAGCCTGGCCATGCCCTACCTGGCGGTAGTGGTCGGGCTTTACATTTTTCGCAACGCCTGGCTCTGCTGTATTGGGCTATACCATGCCGGGATAATCCTGATCCTGTTCCTTGCCAGGAGACAAGGGCTCGTGAGAAACCTCCTCGTGGGATAGAGCTTCCTTCCCGGAGTTTCTTCCGTGGTTTTCGGACTCCTGGGCGGGATGCTCGTTCTTTTGTTTTTGCCGCGGCTTGGCTTTGGCCAGGGCTTTGTCCCACAGCTGGCAAGTGTTGGGTTATCCGGGTATTCCTGGCTCCTGTTCGTTTTTTACCACGCGCTGGTCAATCCATGGCTTGAAGAGGTTTTCTGGAGGGGGTTTCTTGGAAGCCGGGCCATGTATCCTACCACAGAGGACCTCCTTTTCGCTGGGTATCACATTCCCATCATGGCGCTCTTCCTGGGTTGGCCCTGGCTCATTCCCGCGTTCAGCGTGCTTCTCATCTCGGCCTGGTTCTGGCGATGGCTTGCCCGGAAATGCAACGGCCTTGTCGTCCCGGCCCTCTCTCACCTCGCAGGAGACGCGAGCGTGATGGCCGCGCTGTGGGTCATATCCCTGCGCTATTAAAAGTGGTTTTTCCAACCCGAAAGACAGCCTGAAACCAGGCCCGGGAAACCCGTTATATCTCCTGAAAACGATGGATCCCCAATTCCCATGGTGCAAAGACCCTGGGCTAGCCGGTATAATTTCAGCGTGAGGATCGTTGTCGCACACAGCCCTGATCCAGATGACGCGTTCATGTTTTACGCTATAGTCAAGGCCAAGATTGACACAGGGCCCTACCAGTTTGTCCAGACATACCACGATATAGAGACGCTGAACAGGATGTGCATGGTTGGTGAGCCCGATCTATCAGCGGCCTCCGCGGCCGCTTATCCCTATCTCTGGGAAAACTACCTGATAACATGTTCCGGTGCTTCTGTTGGCAAAGGCTACGGCCCGATCATAGTCGCGCGGGAACCTCTTTCTCCCAATGATCTCATGGGCCTCGTGGTAGCCGTTCCGGGCGAGCTGACCACCGCGTTCCTGGCCGCCCGGCTCGCTCTGGGGGATTTCAGACACACCGTTATGCCATTTGACCGGATAATCGGCGCGGTGAAATCCGGTGCCGCTGATGCTGGCCTCCTGATCCACGAGGGCCAGCTGACATACGAGCGCGATGGCCTTTCAAAGGTGATTGACCTGGGCGAGTGGTGGGAGTCCGAGACCGGACTGCCACTTGTCCTGGGAGTCAACCTCGTTAAAAGGAGCCTGGGGCAGGATGTCATAGCTGATCTGGTCCGGATCCTATCCGAGAGCATTTCCTATGCCCTGACCCATCGGGACGAAGCCCTGGCCTACGCGGCCGGTTTCGGAAGAGGACTCTCGCCCGAAACCCTTGACCGGTTTGTTGAAATGTATGTCAACCGGCAAACCGAGGCCATGGACGGCGAGGCAATCAAGGGCCTCTCGGAGCTCCTTGAAAGGGCGAGAACAAAGGGTCTCGTGCCGGAATTCCGTTTGGAGATGGTGAAAAGCTAGACCAACAGAAAATTGTTTGAACCAGGTTTTATCAAGGCTCCCGGTGAACCGCTACCTTGACCCTGGCGAGAAGAGCGCCTTTATCTTTCCCCAGGAAGGCACATCCAGTCCCATGGGGTATGTGTTCTCCTCGCCGGGGGTCGCCTGAGGCATCTCCCTGAAATCCCTGGCAAGGCCCCTGTCGGTCGCGTCAGGTATCCTGGCAAGGATTCCGGTAGAGGCCATGCTTGGCCCGCGGCCCCACAGGCCAGGGGTATAGTTCTTCCAGTTCAGGTTGACCTCACCCCAGTTCATCATGTCGGCAAACTGGCCATCCGGACCCACCAGCGCGAGCATGTCCCCGGACGCGATGAGGCCAGAGCCAATTGAGCCATCAGACAGATAGACATCAGCCCTGGCCGCCCTGCTCGCGGCTATGACCAGGTAGCCGCCAGGCTGGATAGTCGCATCCGGCAGGGCATCCGAACCGCCAGAGTTCATTATCTCCCAGCCCTTGAGGTTGACGGGGGACGAGCCGGTGTTCTTGATCTCAACCCATCCGCCCTGGTTCACCGAGACCTCGTTTATTATAAGATCGCCGGCCACCAGCGCAACCGGCAAGATTGTCGCTAATAACATCATAACTTTTCTCATCACGCTGATAATTATAACCGATTTCGCGTGGACTGTCAAGTAGCAAGAGCGCACCCAGCTGGATTAAAATTTAAGCGTGAAGGTCATAATCCCCGTTGCTGGCAAGGGAACAAGGCTTTATCCCCTGACCCACACTGTCCCGAAACCCCTCATACCCGTGGCCGGGAAGCCTGTGCTGGGCCACATGCTTGACAGGCTATTGCCCCTCAATCCTCGCGTGGTAACCCTCGTCGTGAACCCAGGAACCCAGGATATGATAAGCGAATACGCGGATCGTGTCGCGCCAGGCCTTGTTGAATGCAGGATCCAGGATGTTCCCCTCGGCATAGCCCACGCGGTAAGGGCCGGCGGGATTGAGTCCGGGCCCCTTCTCATCATTCTCGGTGATACCATCATAGACGCCCCACTTTCTGGCTGGATGAATGAGGGCGATTTCATTGGCGTCAAGCCCGTTGGCGATCCCAGGAGGTTCGGAGTGGTTGAGCTTGATGACCACGGGAGGATCATCTCAGCCGTTGAGAAGCCGGATGAACCGAAGAGCAATCTCGCCCTTGTTGGCATTTACTACATATCCGACGGGATGATCCTCCTTGAGGCAATAGAAAGGCTAATATCTGCCGGCACCAGGACGAAAAACGAATACCAGATAACGGACGCGCTTGCCCTCATGTTAAACGATGGCTGGCGGCCCCTCGCGCGGGAGATAGAGGAATGGTTTGATTGCGGAAAAAAAGACGCGCTAATTGAATCAAACGTCCTTCTTCTTGAGAAATACCCCCCACCAACCCCGTCCCTTCCAGGGGTTGAGGTAGTTTCTCCGGTCGCGATTCATCCCTCCGCCTCGGTGAAACGTGGGAAACTTGGCCCCCATGTCACTATAATGGAGGGCGCGAGCCTGGAGGACTGCGTTATATCCGAAACAATAGTGAGTTCAGGCGTTACCCTGAACGCTTGTAGACTCAGAAACAGCATAATCGGCAGAAACGCCAGAATAACCGGCTTTGATGGTTCGTTGTGCGTGGGGGATGATTCGGTGATTGAGGAGTCGTGAAAGAGTGTTGTTCAATCCTGCAAGGGGCAACCGCGGAGGGTTGCCTCTACATTATTTCCCTCTTTTTTCTCCTTTCTTGCCAACAAAACGCAACCAAAGCGAAAAGGCCGGCCCTCATCTCTTTGAACCCTGCGGCCACGGAGATGATATTTGCCCTCCGCGCGGAGGAACACCTGCTGGCGGTCTCGGATTACTGCGATTGGCCACCGGAGTCCAGGAAACTGCCAAAAGTTGGCGATCTGATAAAACCCAACCTTGAGGAAATAGCCAGGCTCAGGCCGGATTATGTCATCGTTTTCCTCCCGGCGCAGGAGAGGCTCGCTTTGGAGCTTGAAAAGATGGGGCTTAAGACCCTTGATGTATCACCTGAGACCGGAGGGGAAGTTCTCGCCGAGATTGAAAACCTGGGAGAGATTCTTGGGGTAGAGGAGAGGGCGCGGATCCTCGTGGATAGCCTGGGGGATGAGTTGTCAGTGATAAAGAAACCGGATGCTCAGCCCTCGGTCTTCATTGAGCTCGGCATAAACCCGATATACACTGCTGGCGCGGGGACTTTCCCTGATGACCTGGTTCGCCTCGCTGGTGGAAGGAACATATTCTCCGATGTTAACGGCTATTTCCCGGTGCAGGAGGAAGAGGTTTTGAAAAGGGAGCCGGATATCGTCCTGCTCGCCCACGATCAGGGCCCTGATCCCGAAAAGAGAATGGGCTGGTCCGGCAAGGGATTCAGGGTCATAAGGGTGAACCCTGACCTGATAACCAGGCCGGGCCCCCGCTTCGTCCAGGGGGTGAGGGTCCTGACAGAGGGTTTCAGACAATGAGAAAAATTCCCCAGAACGCCTTCGTCATCCACAAACACAGGGCAAAAAGGGTAGGGCTTCACTTTGACCTGCGGATAAGGGAAGGGGATGGCTTCCGTTCCTGGGCAATACCAAAGGCCCGCCTGCCTGAGAAGGGCGAGAGACTGCTGGCGAAGGAGACCGAATTCCACGACCTCTCGTCCTATTTCGCGGAGGGCGAGATACCGGACGGGAGCTATGGCGCGGGAGATCTTGAGATATACTGCCGGGGGACATACGAGACGATAGAGAGAACCGAAAAGGCCTGGAAGTTCAGGCTTATTTCCGAGGGTTGCTCCGGGGTCTTCGTCCTGGTTAACATGGGAGGGAACGACTTCCTTTTCCTGCGCGGAAAGGAGAGCTAGTTCCAGCCTCGCCGGGCCCAGTGCTTTCCGGGCAGAGCCAACAGGAACATGCCCGCGAGCATGACCAGCATAGCGTCCGCCGGGTGGCGCATCCGCGGCACCGCCATGGGACCGGGAATCAAAATGAAATACAAAGCAACGATGGCCAACAGCCAGGCAAAAGGCTCTCGCCTGTTCCTGAGGAAACCGGCAATTGCCAGGGCATACAGGGCGAGCTGATAAATTAGGGCCGCTAACCAGAACCACGCTCCCCACCAGGGAATCCCCTCAAATATCCTTCCGATCAGGGCACCGGGCCCTTTTTTTATGAGAAGGTTAAAGAGCTCCGGCCCTGAACCCACCCGTTTCCCCTGCAGAAACAGGTTGTGGCCGTAGACCGCGGGCAATCGGTATGGGTGAACAGGGCCGAGGAGGCCAAGGGTCCCCTTGAGGTGCTCCGACGCATAGACGATGGGATTTCTCAGGATGTAGGCGAAACCCACTCCGGCCAGTTGTCTCCACTTCCGCGGGTTCTCCTCAAAAAGCCAGATGTCGTCCTCGTCCCTTGCCACAGCTCCCCAGCCGTGTTTTTCCGAGGCCTCATTGAATATTATCATATCAGCCTGGCGCAGGGTTATCCCTCGCTGGGCCGAGACCACTGCCGCGCCGTTGTAATAGGCCATGTTGACCCACTCCACCGTTGAGAAGAAAGGCATGCCATAGACGAACCAGTTCCTGAGAAACCAGGGCAGGACCGCGGCCGCGAACCCTCCGATAGCGATGCGCCATCTTTTCCCGGTAAAGGGCAGTATGAGAACGGGGAGGTAAAGGCCAACGGGCCTGGTCAGCGCGGCGAGGCCGAGGCAGAGACCGCCGCCCAGCGCGAAGAGCCAGGAGTATCCCCGCTTTTTCTCCACCAAGAGGATTGGGGGGCCTCCCTTGCCTGTCCTCCTTGACCAGGCCAACACCCTTTCGGGCCAGAAGAGCAGGAATATCCCAGCAGTCAGAGTGAAAGTGAACAGGGTCTCGGTCATAAGCTCCTGGCAATAGACAAGGGACAGTGGGTTCAGTGCATACAGGAGGCCGGCAACCAGCGCGCCCCTGGGCCAGCGTTCCCTGAGCGCGAGAAAAATGAGGAGCGCGGTTGCCGCGGCTAGGGTGTCGTTTGCCAGGATTCCCCAGAGGGGCGAGGGGCCAAGGAGCCTGTAAAATAGGGCCAGAAGCGCTGGGAAGGCTGGAGTCCTGAAACAATCAGGGATGAACGGGGGATCCGTGTAAAGAGAAAACCCGTGCCCAGCCAGAAGGTTCAGGGCGATCCGGTGATAACCAATGGCGTCCCCGTATGCCGGGAGGCTCATTCCGGGATGCCGGATAAAAGGGATAGACATGACGAACCTGATCGCCAGGGCTACTCCAAAGACCAGGAGAGCCTTCTTCACATTGATATTATAAAACATCCGGCCCCCTGAAATCAGGGGGGCTGATACCGGATTCCTACGGGCAATACCGCATTAATGGGCCTCTTCTCAGAGCGCCTGGCAACCTCCCTGAAGCTGGCCCTGGCGAAAGCCGAGGCGAGGCCCATCCAGGCCCAGGGGGATGAAATTCAAGATTCTCCGTTTTCATCATCAAAGGCAGGATATTGTTCCGGCGGTTCCCCCTCCTTTCTGATCACGCACGGGAGCGGACACCCCTCCGGTATTTTGGGAGGCTTCTTGAGGAGCTTTATCCTGAAAAGCCAATCATCACCGTAATCAAACCAAAGAATGAGCTTGTGCCCCATCTTTCGGAGAGCTTCGGAGATACTTACGCCTCTCAGATCCGGATATATCTGGTCATCCTCATAAACCAGTTCATAGCATATCCTCTCCGGATTCCAGCCAAAGGGCATTTTGTTGCAGAACATAAAGAGGTGATCCGAGTAATCAAAATTCACGCTCCGAAGGATGACCCTGGCAAGGTTGTAAAGGGTGTCCGAGGGCAGGATGGCTATCTCTCTTATTATTCCATCTTCGGAGAAGTCAACCCCCCTTCCGCTCAAAAGCCTTACCCTGAAGACAACAGGCTTTGTTTCGCTCACTCCTTCCACGGTAATCCTATCCACTCCCAGAAACCCTGCCTTGAGGTTATCTTCGTTCCTTTTGGCTTTATTGTGCCGTAGTTAGCATAATACTTCGTGCCGTCGGAGTGGGACTTGCTCGTGATGTCCACGGTTATCTGCGAGGCGTCAAGCACGACGCCCAGCAAGAAGTCCTTTGAGAAATAAACCAGCTCGTCGCGGTCCTCGGATATGTTGTAGTCTATGTAAAACCTGTCCCAGTTGATATTCACATTGATTATTCCGCTGGCAAAGGTGTCCCTGCGCATTCTGGCCTCCTCAGGGAGGCTGTGGGCCGCATCGTAAAGGAGGGCCAGGTATTTCTTCACCGTATCCGGCTTGTTGAGGGTTGGCGGGTCTGATGCTACGAGAGCTAAGGCCATTATCCCGATCATCTTTTTGCTCCTTTGTTGCGGGGGAAATTATATCTGTGTTCCTGGTGGCGGATCAACCTTAGGCTTTACCCTTCACACAAGGCCTAGCTTGTTGTCTCCGAGGTGGGTATCTTGTCCGGTATCCTGTGGTTTTACCCTTCACACAACGCCTAGCTTGGTGTCCTCCAGGGCCTCGGCTATCTCGGCCATGATGCTGGGCACGGTTGTTATCTCGTGAACCCTGCTGACATTTGCGCCGGCAAAAATGAGCCCGTCCGTGGTATTGCCGAGCTTTGAGGTGACCAGGGCATCAGCTATGCAGTATGGGGTGTTCTTCGGGTCGCAGGTGATTATGCAGTGATACGGACAGCGCACCGGCCTTTTTTCTCCGGCCTCCATGGCGCGGAGGAACTGGTTGGTTATAGCCCTGGCGGGCATCCCAACAGGACTGGATGTTATGACGGTGGTTTCCGCGTTGATGTAGGCCTCCTTGAACTCGCGCGCCGCATCGCATTCCTCGGTGGCCACGAACCTGGTTGCCATCTGCACGCCGGCCGCGCCCATGCGCATGAACCTGGCTACATCACAGCCATCCCATATGCCCCCGGCCGCGAAAACGGGTATGCGGCCGAAGGGCTCAACCGCTGATATTACATCGGGCAGGATTTTTTCCAGGGAATAGTCCGGATCCTCTATCTGGTTAATCTTGAATCCCAGGTGGCCGCCAGCCAGGGGCCCCTCAACAATGAAGGCATCAGGGGTATAATCGTAATCCCTCTGCCACCTCCGGGCTATGAGCGACGCGGCCTTCCCGGACGATACTATGGGCACCAGGGCCGTCGCGCTCAGCGGGTAATCGGATTTTATACCCGGAAGGTTCAAGGGCAATCCAGCGCCGGATATCACCAGGTCAGCCCCTGCCTCTATTGCCGAGCGCGCCAGGTCATCGTAGTAGCACATCGCTGTCATGATGTTGACCCCGATGACGCCGTCCGGGCACATCTCTTTTGCCCTCGTTATCTCCACCGAAAGAGCCGCGGGATCAGCCTTGTTGGCTCTTGTTCCAAGGGACAGCGCTTCCGTCATACCGATTCCCGCGGCGGCTATGATGCCTACCGCGCCGGTCATCGCGACCGCGGATGCCAGTCCAGAGAGTGAGATGCCCACTCCCATGCCACCCTGAATCAGAGGGAAGCCGAACTCGTTTTCTCCTATGTTGATTTTGAATTTTTCCATAGTATAAAAGGATTATAATGCCGGCATACGCGTCCTTTCAATCACGCGACTGATGATCCTTGCGCGCTTTCGGGTTCGGGAGTGATAATCTCCTCATGAGGCTCAAGACTATAACCTACAGACCCATAGGCATAATACATAGCCCGTTCAAGGAGCCAAAGGGAACCCCGATACAGCCTTCGGCCGCGGCTGATGTTGAGGGAAGCGTTGAGGTCTTCCCTGAGTTCGCGGAAGGGCTTTCCGACCTGGGCGATTTCTCGCACATAGTCCTGGTGTATCACTTTCACCTCTCAAAAAAGGCCCCCCTGATGGTCAAGCCCTACATGGGCGACACCGAGAAAGGGGTCTTCGCGACCAGGGCCCCCGCGAGGCCCAATCCCATAGGAATCTCGGTCGTCCGGCTCGTTGGACTGGAAGGGAACACCCTCTGGATAAGGGGAGTGGACATGGTTGACGGGACGCCCCTCCTGGACATCAAGCCTCATGTGCCGGAGTTTGACATAGGTGGAAGAAAGAAAAAGGGGTGGCTCAGGGAGAACCTGAAAAAGCTTCCCCAGACCAGGGACGACGGGAGGTTTTCGGGAGACTGAACCATTTCTACCCCCTCCTCAGGACCCTCCTGAACCCGTATTTAATGTAGTTCGCTAAAACACGGGGGCTTTTCGCGCCGCGGATCATCCTCCAGATGTAGCCCGGCCTCGTGTAGTATCTTTTCAAAGCCCTGTCCCGCCAGGCCTTTATCTCTTCAAGGGAAAGGTGCTCCGTCCTCGCCGCGGGCGTCCCGTGGCCGAGGCCCGTCAGCTCCTGGTGAACCAGAAGCCCCCTTTCCTTGACCATTTCGTAGAGGGGCGTTCCGGGGAATGGAACCGCTATGTGCAGTTCAAGGTAATCCCCGTCCAGCTCCATCGCGAAAGCGAGGGTCTCCTCCAGGTCTTCCCAGCTCTCCCAGGGGAATCCAACTATGAAGAAAACATATGTTGCAAAACCCAGCTCCTTCGCCAGCGCGACGGCCCTGCGAGCATCCTCCTTTGTGTGGCCTTTCTGCATGAGCTCAAGGGAACGCTCTGATCCCGATTCCACCCCGAAAGCAACCAGCCACCCCCCTGCCTTTTTGATCCACTCGGCCCTCTCCCTGTCAAATGTGTCAACCCTTGAGTTGAAAGCGAAGTTTATTTTTAAGCCGCGGCCGATTATCTCCTTGCAGACATCAATCGTCCACTTCTTGTGCATGGTAAATGTATCCGCGCGGGTAAAGAAGTTTCTTATGTCGTGGCGATTCACGCACTCTGCAATCTCATCAGCGAGGCTCTCAGGGCTTCTGAGCCTGAGTTTTGTTCCGGAGAGTATCGGAGCGAGGCAATATATGCACCTGTGCGGGCAACCTCTCCCCGTTTGTATGGTTGTCTGAGGCTGGCCCGTATCCGGCCTGACATATAGGTCGTTCCGGATCAGGTGCCTCGCTGGGAAGGGAAGGGAATCAAGGTCCTCAATCACGGGTTCCTTGTCGGAAAGGAATATCTCGCTGTTTTTCCTGAACGAGACGCCTGGAACTCCCCGCCAGTCGCTCTCGCGCGCCATTTTTCCCATCGTGAGCTCGTATTCGCCCCTGAGGACAAAATCAAGGTAACCGAATGATTCAAGGAGCTCTTTGTCCTCAGCCTCCGCCTCCGCGCCCTTTATCCCGACCATGAGGCCGGGGATGTGGCCCTTAAGCCTCTCAAGCCAATCCAGGTCCTTTCTCAGGCTGAAGGATGTAGTGGACGCGAGCGCTATGTCCGGGCGGAAATCCAGCGCGTCGGATATGGGATCGCCTCCCTCAACCGGGTAGTCCCTGATCAGAACCTCAAGGCCAGCGCGTTCCAGGTCAGCTCCTATATAAGCCAGGTCAAGCGGCATCCGCGCGGTGGTCGCGGTCAGGTCCTCAACCGGAACCTGGCACCGGTCTTCCCCCCGTATGTATAGCCCTGTTGGTGGGTTAAAGAGGAAAGCCCTTCTCATTCTGATGCCCTATTAAACCAGGAACAAGGAAGCGGTTTCAAGGTATATACTCCCTCGCGATTATGCCGTATGGTGTCCGCGTGTATTTCCGGACGAGGATCATCAGAAACCCGCGGGATTCGCTTTCTTTGCCTATCTTAGCCGAAAGCCTCCAGGCCCTGAACGCGGCCTCCGCACCAGGAAGCCCTCCTTGTTCGGCTATTTCGGCGTATAAAGCCAGCGCCTCATTCGGTTTTCCGGAGGCCTCGGTTGCCCTGGCCTTGAGAACCCCAAAGTAGCCCGAAAGCGCGGTATCCGGCGCCCCAATACAAAGAACGCCCTCGTTGTTTCCCGCCTCAAGGTCCCAGAGGGCCTTGAAATAGGCCGGCCAATTCGGGCTGGCCGCGCAGATCTCCAGCCAAACGAGAGCTTCGGTTGCCCTGTCGTCCCTGGAATACAGCGCGACGAACTTCTTCAGGGTATCCTGGGCCCATTCCTGGCCCGTGAAAAGCCCCAACTTTCCTGAGTAGTATAGCCTGTCAGGTGGACTCATTTCAGCTGTAAGGGCCAATGCCTCAGAAAACCTCCCCATCCTTATCAAGGCATCGGCCTTATCCGGAACACTGCCAGACAGACCCACTGCTTTCTCCGGCTTGTTGTAGGCCCCAAGGTAAAGCCCCGCGAGCTTTGTTTCCCTTACGGTCTTGTCGCTTATGGCCTTGTAGCTTGCCTCGGCTTCCCCGTATTTCCCGGAGACTGAAAGACAATCGCCCAACAACGCGTGATACCTGTCCCCCCTGTCCTTGACCCCCTGAAGGATCTTCAACGCGGTGGCCGCTTTCCCGTCCTTGATGGCTTTTTCGGCCACATCCATCAGTTTCCTGTCATCCCCGGCCCATCGCCCGGCTATCTCCCACAATCCGGCCTGAAGCGCGACCTCGTGGCATAAGAGCTCCAGCCAGTCCGGGTGAGGATTTGAGGCCATCCACTCAGAGAGGCTTTGAATGATGGAGGAATCCTTCCTCGCGAGCGACCTGATCTCGTCGGAAAGCCAGTATCTCAGGCCCGGCTCGGAAGAACACGCGAATAATTCCTGCACTGCTTTCCTGGTATCTCCCCTGGAGGTGTAATAGGAATAGAATTCCCTCGCGAAGACACGGGAATCCCTCAGGCTCTTGCGCGCCTCGGTCAAGAGTTTTATTCCCTTCTCCTCTTGGTTTTGGTATTTGAAGAGATAAAACAGCCTGTAGAACTCATCCTTGGTGTTGATCTCCTTCCCAAGCGAGAGGGCAAGCTTGAAGGCGTCGTCGCTTTTGTCAAGGCCAAGGAGGGCCCTGACCCGCATTTCCCTGAGCGCGGTGTCAGACGGGTTTTCCGCGAGTGCGCTGTCTATGACTGATAGGGCTTTGCCGAACTCGCCCCTGTCCAGCAGGCTCATTGCCCTGTAATATGACTGGTAGGCTAAAAGGATAAATAACGGCATTTGTCAGGACTCCGGTGGATTTCGCCTGTTCCTTTTCGGTGGGATATATATCTCCCTGGTCACCAGGAGTGCCGCGACTCCGAGGCCCAGGATTAGCGAAGCGCCAACCAGTCCCTCCGCGCCCGATAGCACGGGATTTCCCGGAAAGATGTATGATAAAGAGCCATCCAGGACATCCAGTATTATTAGGGCAACAGCAGGTGCCAGGACTGTCCTGGCTGAATTGTAGAGCCAGGCCATCAGACTGCCCCATCCCCACGCGAACGCCAGATACACGGGTATTCCTAGCCAGGAACCGTATGGGTTCTTGAGAAACAGAAACGGCACCAGTGCTACAGCCCAGAAGGCGGCCACAATCAGCACCGTGATCTTCTTGCCGAACCGTTCCGACAGCAATTCCAGCGGGTATGCCCTGAACCCCATCTCCGTAAGTATTGCCACCGGCAGGAAAACCAGCAATCCCACGGACAGCGACATGCCCAGTCTCGCCCAGAAAAACCCCCAGATGTCGGCCGGAACCTCCTGGCCCGCGACTGCCAGCTCCTCGGATAGTCTGGAAAGGGAGGGATCAAACCTGACCAGGCCGGAGAGCAGGGAAACCCCATGGCCAACAAGCACTGCCAGGACGGGTATAACGAGAGCGAGGGGCCAGAACCTCAGGCGCCCCGGAAGGAGGCCCAGCTCCGGGAATGTCCTCCTGAACCCCCGGTGCTCCACTATCCACTTGAAACCCAGCGCGAGGAGTCCGGGCACAGTGTATATGGCGAGCCTCATGAACTCATAGGAGCCGGAGCTAGCGCCACCCCTGGCCCAGATGAACGCGATGAAGCCCCAGACCACCAGCAGGGAGGCTATGAGATATGGTTGCCAGAGCCAGATCATATCCTGATTTTTGCGGCAGTTAATAGCCGGTGTTTTCTGAGCGGCTGAGACTCAACCAATATCCTCCTTCTCATCGTCAGCCACGGTAGGCGCCTCAAAAATCGGGTGCTCCTGGAAGCAAAAACTCCAGGAAAAGCCTGGCTGGTTGTCGGCTCCCGGTTATCGGTCTTTATCTGGTGATTGACAGGGACAAGGAAAGAGGAAAGGGGAACGAGTTTCATTTTCTTCCTGGCCTCACGAGCATGAGCATTATCTTGCCGTTCAGGAGTGGCGGGGATTCCACCTTGGAGATGTCATCAAGCATTTCCGCTATCCTGAAGAGAATATCCTTGTATTCCTCGGAGTGGACTATCTCCCTGCCCCTGAAGATGAGCCGGAAGCGCACCTTGTGTCCCTCCTCCAAAAATTCCCTGGCCTTTTTCATCTTCACGCCCAGGTCGTGCTCGGATATGTTGGGCCGAAGGCTTATCTCCTTGACCTCTGACGAGTGGCCCTTTGATTCCCTCTGCTTCTTTTTCTCCTGGTAGATGAACTTCCCGTAGTCCATGACCTTGCAAACCGGCGGGGTTGCGGTTGGCGCCACCTCCACCAGGTCAAGGTTCCGTTCGTATGCCAGGTCCAGGGCCTCGCGGATGCCCATGGTGCCCAGGGCCTTTCCGCTCTCGTCTACAACTGCAACCTCCTTGGAGGTTATCTCCTCGTTTACCCGATACTTCGCGCCTATGTTCTTCGCGGGCGTTCTTGGGGGTCTTCTCATCTATACTTAACTCCTTTTAAGGTTTTTGGTTTCTTGAGGGCACTTATTCCACCTCCAGAGGCTTGTAATAAACCCCGTGTATTTCATGTTCCCCCTCAGTCCAGATTGAAAGGAACTTGTCCGCGGCCCTTGCCAAGAGGCCATTCTGTTCAAGGGCGAGAGAAACATGGTCATCCTTCGCGACCGCGGACTCACTAACCGTGCTCGCGTCCCCGTCCCCCCAGCTGGCTATGAAGTCGGTGTTGGGGGTTTCCTGAGGTGAGAATGGCAAATAGGCCCCAGCGAGGGCTTCGCCGGTTAGGGCTATAAGCAAGGGGATTGCACTCATCCCTCCTCACCCTTGATTTCACCCGTGATCATCCCGATGAATTCCTCCAGGCCCATCGCTCCCATATCCCCACGGCCCCGCTTTCTCACGGAGACCTTCCCGGATTCCGCCTCTTTCTTTCCCACGATTGCCATGTAGGGGATCTTCTGTGTCTCGGATTCCCTTATCTTGTAAGAGATCCGCTCGGGCCTCAGGTCAAACTCCGCCCTGAGGCCTTTTGCCCTGAGAACCTCGGTTATCTTCGCGGCGTAGGGGTTGACCTCCGAGACAACCGGCAAAACCGCTACCTGGACCGGCGCGAGCCAGAGCGGCAAGGCCCCACCGTAGTGCTCAAGGAGAACGCCGAAGAACCGTTCTATTGAACCCAGGATTGCTCTGTGGATCATCACGACCCTGTGCTCAAGCCCATCCTGACCAATGTATGTCACATCAAACCTGGTCGGTATGTTAAAGTCAACCTGTATTGTCGTGCACTGATGGCGTCTGCCGAGAGCGTCATGGAGTTGAATGTCAATCTTCGGGCCGTAAAAGGCGGATTCACCCTCCTGGACCTGGTAACTCATGCCCTCTGCCACAAGCGCTTCGGCGAGCCCCTTCTCCGCGAGAATCCAGCCTTCCTCGTCCCCCATGTATTTCTCCGGCCTCTTCGGATCCCTCATGGATAGATCAACCCTGTAGTCCTTGAATCCGAATTTCCTCAGTATCCTCTTGGTGAGTTTGATTACCCCCCTGACCTCATCAACGAACTGGTCCTGGGAACAGAATATGTGCGCGTCGTCCTGCGTGAAACCTCTTACCCTGAAGAGCCCGTGGAGGACCCCTGATCTCTCATACCGGTAGACCGTCCCCAGTTCCGCGAGCCTCATGGGTAGGTCTCTGTAGCTTCTCTTTTTTGATTTGTAGACCAGGATGTGAGCGGGGCAATTCATTGGTTTTATGACATAGTCCTCGTCATCCTGGTTGAACACATACATGTTCTCCCGGTAGAAGCCCAGGTGTCCCGATATCTCCCACAACCTTGAACGAAAGAGGTGCGGGCTCCTTATGAACTCGTATCCCTCCTCCCTGTGAACCGCTCGCCAGTAATCCTCAATGATGTCCCTGACCAGCGCGCCCTTTGGGTGCCATATAACCACCCCCGGCCCCGCCTCCTCATGGAAAGAAAATAGATCGAGCTCTACCCCGAGCTTGCGATGATCCCTGCGTTTCGCCTCCTCAAGTCTCCTTAGAAAATCGGAGAGCTCCTCCCTGGTTGGGAAGGATACCCCGTATATCCTCTGAAGCCGCGGCCCGCGCTCGTCCCCGCGCCAGTATGCCCCTGATGCAGACAGGACCTTTATGTGTCCTACCGAGCCGGTTGAGGAGAGGTGCGGTCCCCTGCACAGGTCAACGAAATCCCCCTGCTTGTAAAGGGTAACCTTCTCGTCCAGAATCTCCCCGAGCAATTCCACCTTGTAGTTCTCGCCGGAATCCGAGAAGAACTTGATGGCCTCCTCCCTGCCCATCTCAATACGCTCAACCGGTAGGTCGCGCGCTATTATTTCCGTGGCCCTTTTCTCTATAGCCTCAAGGTCTTCCGGCGAGAAGGTGGCCTCGCCGATGTCAAAATCATAGTAGAACCCGGTTTCTATGGGTGGGCCTATGGCCAGCTTTGCTTTTGGGAAAATCTCCTTTACAGCCTGGGCAATGATATGGGAGGATGTGTGCCAGTATGCTTCTTTCCCTGCCGGGTCTTCAAAATCAAGAAGATAAACCTCGCCTATCCCTTCCGGAACAGGCACGGAGAGGTCAAAGACCATGCTGTCGGCCCTGTAAAGGAGTCCCTGGGACCTGAATCCCAGGAGGTTTTCTCCTTTCCCGATCTCTCCGACAACATTCCCCCTGCCATCCTTTACTTTTACTCTAGCCATTCAGATAGTGCCATATTTTAATGCAGGAGAAGGCTCTGACGCAACGAAGTAGGCTCACTATTGCTCCTTCGTTTCTCGCTGGGAATCATGGGCCCCATTTCTGTTCCCCGCGAATATTAAATGAAAGAGCTGGCCGCCCGGAATTATAATTTGTGGCTTGAAGACAAAAGAGGTCAAGGTTCGCGGGATCGGGATCGGCGCGAGGAATCCGGTCCGGGTTCAGTCCATGACTTCCACTAAAACCGAGGATGTCCGTGCCACCCTCGCGCAGGTGAACGCGCTCCACCAGGCCGGCGCTGAGTTGGTCAGGGTCGCGGTTCAATCCGTGGCCGCTGTTAAATATTTCAGGGAGATCAGACAGGAGACCGAGATTCCCCTTATCGCGGATATCCACTTTGATCACAGGATAGCCATAATGTGCGCGGAAGCTGGCGCGGACAAGATAAGGATAAACCCCGGCAACATAGGCGGCCCAAGGAAAGTTGAGGAGGTCATCCGGGCCCTTAAGGCCAACCGCGTCCCCGCGCGGATAGGGGTGAACTCCGGCAGTCTTGAGGAGGACCTGGTTGACAAGCACGGTGGCGTAACTCCCGAGGCACTTGCCGAGAGCGCTCTCAGATGGGCGGATTTTTTTCTAGAGAGGGATTTCGGGGATTTTCTCCTTTCCGTGAAGTCCAGTCGGGTTCCGGACACCGTGAAGGCATACAGACTGCTCGCGAAGAAAACCCGCCAGCCACTGCACCTTGGCCTGACAGAGGCCGGCCCTCCGTGGCCCGGGGCCATAAGGAGCGCCATCGCCATTGGCATACTCCTTGAGGAGGGAATTGGTGACACCATAAGGGTCTCCTTGACCGGGGATCCGGTTGAAGAGGTGAGGGTGGCCTGGGAGATTCTGAGATCACTTGAGATGAGGTCACGGGGTCCCATGATAATCTCCTGTCCCACCTGCGGCAGAACGAGGGTTGACATACTGCCCATTGTCCAGGAGATAACCGAGGCCCTCGCTGGTATCAGCGAGCCAATCCGTGTGGCCGTGATGGGGTGCGAGGTGAACGGCCCCGGGGAGGCCAGGGAAGCGGACTTCGGGGTTGCGGCTGGACGGGGTTTTGGCTTAATATTTAGGAAAGGTCGTATCGTGAAAAGGGTCAAAGCGAAGGACATAGCGCGCTCTCTCCTGGAAGAGATAGCCTCGTCAGAGCGAGAGGATAAATGACATACCTGTTGATAACACTGCTGATTAGCGCCAAAGGGCCATCAAGGTGGGACGCGCTCGTCAGGCCGTATCCGGAAGCTCGGGTTGACCCGAACGAATACCGGCTGGGCCCCGGCGATAGCATAAGGATAACGCTCTTTGGTTCCGTCTCCTACACGGTGGACATCACGGTGGATGTGACTGGCTGGGCTCCCCTTTACGGGCCTGGTGTGTCAGCGGCCACGGGCCCGACCGGCACGGAGGAATACCTGGTTTCCGGCTACCAGTCCCGCCCCTCTGGCACATTCCTGGGCAAGAGGCGCCTCTCTGGACTCACCATGGCCGATGCCGAGGACACCCTCCGGGCCTTCTACGGGCTTTTTTACAGGAAAACGGATGTCAACCTCAGCCTGGCTTATCCCAGAATAGTATCTATAAGCGTCGCGGGTCAGGTTTTAAACCAGGGGGTCATGGCCTGCTCCGCGGTGGAGCGTCTATCTGATGTCATCTTGAAAGCGGGAGGTGCGATCGGCGGCGCTGACCTCACTGGGGTCAAGGTAAGTGTGGACGGCCAGGAAAAGGTCTTCAACCTTTATAAATACTTTTTGGATGGGGATAAATCCCAGAACCCCTTGCTGGACAACGATATGACGGTTTTCATTCCAGCCTCAAAGAAAACCGTCGTTGTCTCCGGCGCGGTTGGGCTTCTAACGATATATTTCAACGATTCAGCCGGCCCTGATGTGGTTAAGAGCGTTGAGGGAGGCAGAATGGTCAGGGTGGCTTGGGAGGAGGGCGACGATGTTGAAAGGGTTATAGACAAGGCCGGAGGCCTGATGTCCAAAGCCTCCGTGGAGGGTATAACCGTCATCCGCGGCGGGATAAGGATGGCCGCGAGTCTCCAGACAAAGGTAGAACCAGGCGATGTGGTGGAGGTCCCGCGGATCCCCTCCGAGGTCTATGTCTTTGGAGAGGTGGAATTACCCGGCGCCTACCAGTATGCGCCCGGACTCAAATACATAGAATATGTTAGCCTCGCTGGACCAAAGGAAAGGGGCTACACCAAGAAATTCACCGTTGTGAAGCCGGATGGCTCAAGGGTATCCGTTCGTCCCCAGGACGAGGCAAAGGCCGGGGACAGGGTAATAGTGAACAGGGTCGCGTTCCTGTGGTATGATGACTACCTGAGGGTTCTCTCCGCCGTGACCACAATAATAGTCACATGGCTGACCCTGAGACGCTGGTAGGCCCTGAGAGATGACCTTAGCCCTTGCCCTTTATTGTGCTTTCTGGAACTATCAGACCCTTTACTATGATATAAAGCTAAATGTCAGGCCCATTGACCAGAGCATTTCTGGCGATGTTGCCATCAAGCTCCTCCTGTCCCCTGGAACCGACACCATAGCCCTTCACCTCACCGCGAACTACGCCATTGATTCGGTTCTCTTGAATGGCTCCCCGGTCTCGTTCCTCAGGGATTCGAATACGGTCTTCGTTCCCATTGCACTACCAACCGAAACATGCGCCATCAGAGTCTTCTACGCCGGGCCCACCCTTGATCGGGGCATCCACTTCAGGGATTCCTCGTTCTTCAGTTTCGGCCAGTTCTATGACTCAAAGGCGTGGATACCCTGCAACGACACCCCCAACGCGAAAGCTCCGGCCAGGCTCGCGCTTACCGGGCCGGCTGGCTATTTCATCGCTTCCAACGGTATCCTTGATAGCCTCAGGGATTCAACCTTCTTCTGGAGGGAAACCCACCCGGTTTCCCCATACCTGCTCCTGGTCGCGGGCGGGCCATATGTCCGGCTAGACACATCCTGGGCTGGGATCCCCATTTATTATTATGTTTTCCGAAACGACACCGCAAAGGCCAGGGTCTCTTTTCAGCGTGTTCCGGACATGCTGAAATTCTACTCCGATGGGTTTGGCGAATACCCCTTCCCGGACGAGAAGCTGGCCTTCGTTGAGACAGAAGACCCGATAGGCATGGAGACCCAGACCTGCATCATGGTGGGTTCGCACACGATAACCGGCGACCTCTCAATGGAGTATGTCTTCGCGCACGAGCTCGCGCACCAGTGGTGGGGAGACGCACTGACGCCGGTTTCCTGGAAAGAGATATGGCTCTCGGAGGGCATGGCGATGTGGGCTGACTTCTCGTTCACCGAGCAGGTCTACGGCCCTGATAGCGCGCTGGCAAGATGGCTCTGGGCAAGAGACCTCTACTTTTACGAGGACAGCGCCCTGCCGCCGTATCCCCTGCGCGATCCGGACAGATTCACCGGCGCGACGGTCTACTGCAAGGGCGCGTGGGTCATAAGGATGCTGAACTGGGTCATGGGCGATAGCTTGTTCTGGGAGGGACTCCGTTTCTATTACTCCACATACCGGGATAGCGTTGTGGACACCGATGATCTCAGGAACGCAATGAGCTATATCATGGGCGAGTGCCTCCTCTGGTTTTTCTCCGAGTGGTGCGAGGATGTCGGTTATCCTCGCGTTCAGTATGACTGGTGGCAGGCCGGAGACACACTGGCCCTCGTTTTTAACCAGGTCCAGGACCACGGGCCCACCTTTTTCATGCCTGTTGAGATAATGACCATTGCCGGCCCGGATACCTCCTTGGATACAGTGTTCATGGGATACGGCTCGGATACCTTCCGTCTCGTTCCGGGCTTCCAGACCCAGAACCTGCTGGTTGACCCGTATTACCGCGTGCTCATGCGGACCGAGCGCGTTTCAGGGGTTGCTGAGGGCAAAAATCCACCCTCAAAACTGTTTGTTCACACTCTTGGGAAAGGCTTTCTCCGGATTGAAAACCCTGGGGAGGACCCCATTAGCGTCAGGATATACGATGCCACGGGCCGGTTGTGGGCCCTTCACGAGGCCAACCCAGGCACGAGCCTGGCCAGACTACCGTGCCCCGGTTTTTACAGGCTGATTTGGGATGGGGGAGCCACAAGCGCGGTATCCCTCAGATGAAAAAACACAGGGCATCTTTAGCCATAGCCATTTTGCTCTGGAGCACCTCCTTTCCAGTGATCAAATGGGCGCTTTTTTACACCGGTCCCGGCCCCCTCCTCGCTCTCCGCTTTGTGCTGGCTGGCCTCGGTGTTCTCTTTTTATTTGCCATGCTGAGAAGGCCCTTTCCATGGCGTGTTCTGAGAAAAAAAGAGATGTTGGTGATGGCCCTCTCAAACGCTATGGGTTTTGCCCTGCAGTTTTTTGGCCAGGACCTGACCACAGCCTCAAAGGCCGCTCTGTTCATAAACACCTATGTGGTCTTTGTCGCCCTCGTCGCGCCGGTTTTTCTCAAGGAAAGGATAGCGGCGTCAACCGCGTTTGGCGTTATCCTTGGCTTCATGGGCGCGGGCATGATCTCAACCGGCCTTGACCCATCATTTATGAGTAAGGGCAGTTTCGCCGGAGATATGATGTGCGTTGGCGCGGCGCTCGTCTACACCGTTTACATCGTTCTCTCAAAGAAGCTGGTTGACTCTGGCTGGGGTGTCCTTGAAATCGCCTTCGGGACAATGCTTCTCACCGCGCCCCTTACTTTCCCCTTTGTTTTCGTGGGCATCGGCTCATTCAACTGGATAACTGTTGGCGTTGGCGCATACCTTGGAATATTTTGCTCGCTCATCCCGTTCATCCTCTACATATACAGCCTGCAGGGCATATCCGCGATCGTCTCATCCGTCATGTTCCTGGGCGAGGTTGTCCTGGCCGTCTTGTGGAGCTTCGTTTTCCTGCGCGAGAGACTTGGCCTCGCTGAGTGGGCAGGGGCTGGGCTTGTGCTCTCGGCAATACTGCTGGCCGGGGTAAGGGGCAACAGAAAATCTGTTAGCACTTAGCAATATCATTAAATCCCAGTATCTGCGTCTTAACCCGCGATTACCATCTGGCGTGGAAGGGAAGGATGTCCCCCTCTCTGGGCAGAACCTCTACCGCGACCTCCCTGCCACCCGCGAGCTCAAGGGCCCTCTCAACCCATCCGGCTATGTTGTGGCGGTAGAGCTCCGGGAGATCAGGACAACCCACCAGGCAGAAACGGATCGCGCTCGCACCATCAGGTGTGACCACGATCTTTCCGAAGTCATGGTAAAAGTTCCAGATAGCGTTTGTCCTCTTTACTATGAAGACCGGGCTTGCAAAAAAGAAAAGGAGCCTGTGTGGTCCCTGCGCGGCCTTGTCCACCGAGTATCTCCCGGTTTCCCTCGCCACGCTGAAGGGATCCGCGCCAAGTGCCTTTCCTATGCCCTCAATCACCCCGCAGAATGATACAATGGGATACCAGCTGTTGGGCTGGGGGCTAAGAGGTAGTCCGGCCTTTAGAAATATCTCGCCCCAACTGCCTCCTAGTTTTTCCTGGACAAAGGAGGCCAATTCAATCACATCGTAGCCTCGCACATTCATGCTCACCTCCCGGTTTAGCGAGAAATTATAAACTGCCAAACGGGCCGGTTCAAGTTGCGGGCCGCCATACAATTGCGGTAAAATTTTCGCCCCGGGGCCGTAGCTCAGTTGGGAGAGCGCTGGAATCGCACTCCAGAGGCCAGGGGTTCAAATCCCCTCGGCTCCACTTGCGGCGGTAGCTCAGCTGGTAGAGCATCAGCTTCCCAAGCTGAGGGTCGCGGGTTCAAATCCCGTCCGCCGCTTTTTGTCTTTTCCAAACGAAAATGGGAGCCCTGCTCTTTCTTTTCGCGGCGCAGAAACCCTCCACGGACCTGGAATTCCTGGAGTTAGACCTGAAAAGCGCGCTTTCTGGCCTGCCTTGGAACCAGCTCTCGGACACGATCTCGGTGATCGCGGAGTCCCCGAAGGACCCATGGGCTTGGTTCGTGGAGGAATGCCTCGTTGGCGTCGCGAGGGAATCGGGCAGGGAAGTTGTTCGGGGCCGATGGTCCGGCGCTGTCATAAGCTACAGGGTTGGCGACCTGGGCATCACCTACACCAGCCAGAAGGGCTTTTTCCCCTGGTCAGGCAAGAAACTTGTCAGGGAGTCCAGGTTCCGCGTCTACCTGACAGCGACCGGCGCGGATTCGGTGGTGATATGGAACAAGACCGTGTCCGGAGGCCGGACAGAAAAGCTGGATTGGAAATGGAGAAGCATCATAGAAGTAAAGGGACTTTCACCCGAAATCAAGGAGGATTCCGGGACGAGCATCGCGGAGCCGCTCTTGACCGCGCTCATCCTGGGAGGGCTTCTTTATGTTTTTTATTCCTTTGAGAGCCAATGAAATCGTTTGTTGGTTCCTGGTCCCCGGTTTTCACGCGGAACCAGGGACCTCTAGCGGGCAAAGATCAACGATTAGTGAGCAACTGAGATGGACTACAAGGATACGCTGAACCTGCCAAAGACAGACTTCCCCATGAAGGCAGACCTCCCAAAGAGGGAGCCGGATATAGCCAGGAAGTGGGAAGAGAAAAACATAACCGCCCACCTGGCTGAGCGGCCAGGGGACTGGTTTGTCCTGCACGATGGCCCCCCCTATTCAAACGGACACATCCACCTCGGCCAAGCCCTGAACAAGATCCTTAAGGACATGCTCAACAAGTTCAAGGCCCTTGAGGGATTCAGGATTCGCTATGTTCCCGGCTGGGACACCCACGGCATGCCCATTGAGAACGAGGTCACCAAGCACGATCCGGAGTTTGCGAAGCTAAGCGTTGTTGACAGGCGCGAGCTTTCCCCGGAGACGAAGCTCAAGATACGCTCAAAGTGCCGGGTCTTCGCGCTACACTGGGTTGATGTCCAGAAAGAGGAATTCCAGCGTCTGGGTGTCCTGGGCGATTGGTCAAAACCATACCTGACCATATCCAAGGAATACGAATCACAGGAGCTTGACATCCTGGCGTTTCTCGCGGAAAAGGGCTACATATACAGGGATCACATGCCGATACACTGGTGCCCCACCTGCAGGACTGCCTTGGCAATGGTTGAGATAGACTATAAGGATAAAACCTCGCCTTCACTCTGGTTCCTGGCAAGGGTCAAGCGAGACCCCAACGGGCTTTTTGCCGGGAAAGAGGCACGCGCGCTCGTCTGGACAACAACCCCGTGGACACTCCTCGCGAACAGGGCCTTTGCCTTTGGGCCTGATGTCAGATATATTGTTGTCTCAACCGATTCAGGCCTCATTATCCTGGCAGAAGCCCTCCTGTCCCAGGCCGCTGAGGTCATGTCATCCCTGGCCAGTGGCCAGGTGGTCCGCGTTTTCCGGGGCATGGAGGCTGAGGGTCTGGTCTTTGAAAACCCCCTGTTTCCTGATCTTGAGTCCCCGGCTGTTCTTTCGGAATATGTGACCCTGGACGCTGGTAGTGGCATAGTCCACACCGCGCCGGGCCACGGCAGGGAGGACTACGAAGTGGGCAGGAGGTATAATCTACCGGTTTTCTCGCCGGTTGACGAATCCGGAAGGTTCACGCGCGAGGCCGATGATCAGACCGGATCACCCCTCCCCGTTGATGGGCTTTCGGTTGAGGATGGCGGCGTCAAGGCGACTGAGCGCCTTAGGGAGCGAGGACTCCTGGTGGATATAGGCGAGGTGGTTCACCAGTATCCGTATTGCTGGCGGTGCAAAAAGCCCCTGATATTCCGGGCAACCAGCCAGTGGTTCCTGAAGGTTGACCACCTGGATCTCAGGAAAAAGGCCCTTGGGTTCATAAAAAATGTCCGTTGGGTTCCCCCTTCTTCCGAGGGGAAGATAAGCTCCTCGGTCGCGGAGAGGCCAGACTGGTGCATATCAAGGCAAAGGCACTGGGGCGTTTTCATACCCGCGCTCACCTGCCTTGACTGCGGCGCCGAGATCCTTGATCCGAGGGTTATCAGGCTTGCCGCCAGGGTTTTCTCCGAGGAGGGATCGGACGCGTGGATAACCCAGCCAACAGAAAAATTCCTCCCGGACGGCTTTGCCTGCCCAGCCTGCCGCGGAACCAGTTTTGAAAAGCAGAGCGATATCCTGGATGTCTGGTTTGACTCCGGGGTCACCGCGATGGTTGTTCTGCCGGAGCGCGGGCTTCCCATGCCTTCCGATGTTTATCTTGAGGGTCCTGATCAGCACAGGGGCTGGTTCAACGCCGCCTTGATGTTGACAGTAGCGGTAAGGGCTGAGCCCCCATACAGGGAGGTCATAACCCACGGCTGGGTCCTGGACGAGAAGGGCTACACCATGCACAAATCCCTGGGGAACGCCATATCACCCAGCGAGGTCATAGAATCTCATGGAGCTGATGTTCTTCGGCTCTGGGTCGCTTCCACTGACTACACCCAGGACATAAGGCTAGGCAAGGAGATACTTGCCAGGACCGCTGACGCCTACCGTAAGATCAGAAATACCTTCCGCTTCTGTCTGGGCAACCTTTACGATTTTGATCCGGAGAACGATTCGGTTACCACCGGTGACATGTTCCCCCTTGACAGGTTCATCCTGCACAGGCTCGGAGAGGTTCTCGGCCAGATGAAATCCGCCTGCGACGCTCACGAGTTTCACAGGGCGGTCAGGTCCGCATTGAATTTCACCACCACAGAGGTATCAGCGCTATACATGGATGCTGTGAAGGACAGGTTATACACCTGGGCGCCCAGGTCCGTGGGCCGGCGCTCGGCTCAGACTGTGCTTTATCACATAGCCAGATGCCTTGATATAGCCCTCTCCCCGGCCCTCTCGTTCACGGCAGAAGAGGTTCACGATCACCTCCCTGGCCAAAAGGCCGAAAGCGTTTTCCTCGAGCGATGGCCAGATGTTCCTGCGGACTGGAAAGACGATGCTCTGGCCGGGGAATTCGGAACCCTTCTCTCCATAAGGGACACGGTGACCCTTGCCCTTGAGAAGGCCAGGTCCGGAGATATGATCGGCAATTCGCTTGAGGCGGAGCTCACTATTGGCGCGAAAAACGACGGTGTGCTGGAACTTCTGAAAAAATACAGGGAATACCTGCCTGAATTGTTCATAGTCTCTGGTGTAAGGCTCTTGCCGAAGCCGCAGGGCGCGGTTGTAGTTGAATCAGATGGTTGGACCGTTGGGGTTGAGAAGGCGGGAGGCAAAAAGTGCATTAGATGTTGGGTCTGGCACCCGGATGTCGGAAAGAACCCGAAATATCCCGATGCCTGTCCCAAGTGCGTGTCCGCGCTGGAGGAGTCCCGTGGAGCCGATAAGGGTAAGGCTTGAAGACATAGGCCCGGATGGGGTGGTGCTTACCCTTGACCTGGAGCCAGCCTCTCTTGATCTCGTGGATTCCGGGGATGTCCGGTTTCCCGGAAACATGAGAGCCGAGGCCGCTGTCAGAAAGACAGGCAAAAAACTGCGCGTCAGTCTGAGCGTTGATTTTTCGCTGATACTTCCCTGTTCCAGGTGCCTCGTGGAGACAGAACACCGGTTTGCAGAATCTGCTGATTTTACCCTGATGCCTGCCCCGGCTAAGGTGTCCCCAGAACAGCGCCTTGAGGAAGAGGACTTCACGACCCAGTTCTTCTCCGGCGAGGAGATAGACATCGCGCCACTCCTGAGGGAGATGGTTATACTGGCCATCCCTATGAAACCCCTCTGCAGGCCAGACTGCAAGGGTCTCTGCCCGGTGTGCGGCGCGGACAGGAACCGGGAACCCTGCGAGCACACCCAGGAGGATGAGCCGGTAGACCCCAGATGGGAGGGGTTGAGGGCACTGAGGAAAAAGAGGACTAAATGAAGGAAAACTCATCCACTTCTGATTTCAAGGGTTTCAAAAGGTGGTTTGTGGCTATAGGCCTTTTGGCGGCTGTTGTTAGATTTGGTTTTTTTTCCATTTTGCACCACCAATATATGCAGAGCGGGGTCACTGCCTGGCACGGTGCTCATGCTCTATGTATAGCCCAAGGCCACCCCTTTGAAGTAGATTCCTCGCTCGTTTATAAGCTCCAGGCCCTCCAGAGCAAGGAAAACCGCCTCGTTGATCCCCAGGAGCTCATTGACGGGGGCTATGAAATTAAGCCTAATATGAAGTGGCATGGTTCGGATGTTCCGGGTTACTCGTTTTTGCTCGCTGGTTTTTGGAAGTTCCTGCCAGCAAGGTATATCTTTGCCCAGGTCCTGGTGATGATCCTGGATGTCCTTGCCTCGCTGGCAATAGCAATAGCAGTATGCCTGTTATTTGGTAGAGCAGGTGGGGTAGCGGCCGGTTTTTTATATGCCTTTTTCCCCGTTTTCGCGCTCTTATCCCTCTTTGCGTCCAGGGATCACTTTGGCGCGCTCGGCATAGTATTTTCGTTTTTCTTTCTCGTTCTTTACTTGAAAACCCGGAGGACGATCCATCTCATCCTGAGCCCCCTTGTTTTGGCTTTGTTCTCATGGTTTAGGCCTTTCGGGGTTGTCCCACCCATGTTTTACGGGGCCGGGATAATGATTTACCTTGGCGCCAGGAGGGGCATAACGGATACCATACTGATGTTCAGCATCCTCCTTCTCGCTTTTTTCCTCCCGTATTCCCTGCTCAACAAGGCTTTGTATAACAGGTTCTTCCCCTCGTTTCCATATATCCCCCTTGCCCAAAGCCTCGGCGAAATACCAAATTCTCACGGTTTCCAAAACAGTGACGAGTATTGCGTTCAGGAGGCGCGGAGGGCTACAGGGAGAGAAGACTTAAGCCTTATGGAGGTGGGGGCCTACTGGAGACAGAGGGTTATCGCGGTTTTAAGGACTGACCCCGCTTTCGTGGGGAAGGTTCTCATTCACAGGGCAAAAACAACCACAACCATGGGTTATACCCCTTTTCTCAACATGCCCAGGAAGGGACTTGGAGGGTGGTGGAATTTCATAGCGATTCCGCTTAGATGGTTTCTCAAAACCATTTTGCTCTGGATGGCCATTAGCTTTGCCATCGTCTGGTGGAAAAAGGCTGGCGCCTTGCGCTCGTGGCCCTGGCCCCCGGAGTCGGATATTTTCTCTCCATATTCCTGTTCAGGTGGCCTGATCCGAGGTATTACTATCCATGGCTGGTGACGCCCATTATTCTTTTCGGCGCGACACTCGGGATTCTTGCCGAAAAATCTCTCGCTCATATGCTGGAGAAAATAACCCCTGAAATGCCCGTTGAGGAGGTCCTTACCCGGTGGCCTTCAACCGCGAGGGTTTTCGTCAAGTGGGGAATAAAGGCCATGGTTTGTGGTGAGCCAGCCTGGGGGACCATAAGGGAGCTGGCCGAGCGCTCCGGCGTCACGGATCTTGAGCGGCTTTGCCAGGAGCTGTCCGAGGCGGCTGAGGGGCCGCAGGTTTTCCTGAAATGAAAGTCCACATGGATGTCACCCCGGTCTGGAACCCGAATCCGAGGGGGATAGGCACATACATCGTTAACCTCATAGAGGGCCTTATAGGCCTGGGGGTTGAAGTTCATGCCTCGTTCAAGTTTTCCCGTTTGCAGAGGTTCATGTGGGCGAGGAGACTGCCTTACAGGGCCAGAAAAAAGGTTATACCTCTCTGGATGGGACGGGTTGAGCTCTTCCACGGCACGAATCGTTATCTCATGCCGGGCAGGTTCCCGAAGGTCCTGACCGTCCACGATATGGTTGAGTTCTACGACCGGACTGACTTCTGGTTCCCACCTGGCAAAAAGCGCAAGATGCTCGCGAAGACCAAAAAGTGTTTCTCAATGAAACCCGAAGCCGTCATAGCCGTTTCCGAGTTCGCGAAGCGCGAGATCCTTCAGTTTACTGAATACCCGGAGGAAAAAATCCGCGTCATATACCACGGCATCCCCTGTTGGGCGAGGCCATATTCAAGAGATGAATATCTTCCCGTTCTCAAGAGATACGGGCTTTCCGAGAAAAAATTCCTGGTCTTTGTGGGCCAGCCAGAGTCCAGGAAAAACCTCTCCCTGGTTCTCAGGGGAATGAGCCGTGTTTCGGGGATAAAATTGCTCGTTGCCGGCGGCCAGCTTGAGCCAGCCGAATCGCGGATCGCTGACAAGCTGGGCCTGTGGGACAGGATAATCCAGGTTCCTTTTGTGCCGGGAGCAGAGCTGGGGGCCTTGCTTTCCGGTTCGCTTGCACTTGCTTTTCCTAGCAAATACGAGGGCTTTGGCCTTCCGGTCATAGAGGCAATGGCCTCTGCCGCGCCCGTGATAACATCAACACACCCCGCTACAGCCGAGGCCGCGGGTGAAGCCGGGATCCTCGTTGACCCGAACGATGAGGATGCTTTCCGGCAGTGCCTGATGAGATTGCTTGACGATGCTGAGTTTTCCCGCGATCTGATTGGAAAAGGACTGGCCAGAGCGAGGGGGTTTTCCTGGGAGAAAACCGCCAGGTTGACCATAGAGGTCTACAGGGATGCCATTGCGGGATAAGAGAATACTCGTTTTCCAGTCAACCAGGTATCTTGGGGATTTTCTCTTGACACTGCCGCTTGTCCGCGCAATCTCCGAATCAGGGGGCCATCCCATATTCCTCTCGCACGGAAAGTTCGCTCCCCTTGCCGAGGCCATGGACATCAGCGTCATATACTGGGATAAAGATGGCAGGGACAGGGGACTGATTGGAATGGGCGATGTGGCGAAGAGGGTAAGAAGCGTGCGTCCGGATCACGCAGTCATTCCACACAAATCACACAGGAGCGCGCTGGTCGCTTTCTCAGCGTGGGTGCCGGAGAGGGTGGGATTCGCGGATTCCCCGGCCCGGGCCCTTTATACCAGGAAAGTCCCCTACGAGTCCGGCGTTCACGAGGTCGTCAGGTTTCAGAGGCTATTGTTGCCGCTGGGATTGGAGTCGGATATGATCCGCGAGGAGATGTGGTTCCCACACAAAGAGAGACTTATAGATGCCGGGTCCCGCATTGGTCCAGCCGGGCCTTTTGTTCTCGTTGCCCCCGGCGCGTCATGGGCCGTGAAGAGATGGGGAACTGCTAATTTTGCTGGCCTGGCTAATTATTTCATGAGAAAAGGGCTTCCCGTTGTGTTAACAGGAGGAAGGGATGATGTTTTGGTTTCTGGCGAGGTCGCTCGGATGGCTCCGGGGTCAGCTGACCTCGCGGGCAAGCTATCCCTGGCAGAGTTCCTGGGCCTGGTCGGTCGTGCGATGTTGGTTATCTCCGGAGATTCCGCGCCGGTTCACGCGGCCGGCATATTCGGAACACCCTGCCTTGCCATTTACGGCCCAACAATCAGGGAGATGGGTTTCTGGCCGTTGTCCTCCAGGAGTCGCATAGTTGAGGTTTCGCTGGATTGTAGGCCCTGCAAGGCAAGGGCAGAAAGGCCCTGTCCTCTTGGCCACCACAATTGCATGAAGCTGATAACGCCTGAGATGGTGATCAGCGCGGCCGAGGAGCTTCTCGCCGGTTAGGGATTTTCCTGTTTTTTCTCGTCAGTAGCGGTTTTCTCCCAGGCTACCCCATCAATCAGGGCAATGACCGCGACGATCAGCCCAACCGCGAGGTTGTTCCACAGATTGTGCAGGAAGAATCCCGACACGACGAACCAGAGCCCGAGGGCAAAATTTATCCACTCAAGCCGGGACTTCCGCGCGGTCCAGAACGAGAAGCCAGCCGTTAGCGCGCCGAAGAATATGCTGTGGCCGCCGTGGGCGACCGCGCCGGGAACGAAAGCGGATATGAATATCCAGAGTCCCAGCAGAAAAACCAACCAGGGTTTCCACATATTCAAATTATAGGGTTCAGGGTCCCTCAATAACAACAACCGCCGCGTTCGCCCATTTTAACCATGGCGTCCAGGCCGCGCGCCGCAATTCGTTATTTGGGTTCTGTTTGAATATCAGCATGCTCCTGGTTTATAATTTTCTCTACATGGCTATAATTTCCGAAAACGACGGCAAGGCCCTATCCGAATTTTTCAAGGAGTCCATGGTTGACCAGGTTAACCTGGTCCTGTTCAAGAGCAAGTCCTCTCAGTTCGGCGATGATGTGGAGGCCTTGCTCCGAGAGGTTGCAGGTTTGTCCGCGGGTAAAATAAGCGTTGAGGTCCACGACCTTGACGCGGAGAAAGAGAAAGCGGAAAAGCTTGGCCTGGAATATGCGCCCGGCATAGCGGTGACGAAGGGCGACAAAGGCTTTGGCGTTCTCTTCACCGGTGCGCCTTTTGGTTACGAGTTCTCATCCCTGATAGAAGCAATAAGAATGGTTTCCTCTGGGAACACCGAGCTTGAGGATGATGTCAGGGAAAAGATCAGGGCAATAGACAAGCCCGTCAGGATAAAGGTTTTCGTGACACCGTCCTGTCCGTATTGCCCACGGGCCGTAGTGGTCGCGCACAAATTCGCTTTTGAGAACGAGAACATAATCGGGGAAATGATAGAGGCGCAGGAATTCCCAGAAATATCCCAGCTATACAATGTCTACGCCGTGCCAAAGGTAGTCATAAACGAGAAGGTTGAGTTTGAGGGCGCGCTTCCTGAGAAGCAGTTCCTTGAATACATCATGGAGGCGGTGAAGGGGTAGCTACCCGCCAAAGAGTTTCTTTCTGAGTCTCTCGTAGTATTGCCTGTATTCGTCAACCTGTTGGTCATAGAGGAATTCGGGCAATAATTCTCCCTTTGCAAGATCACGGGCCATCGCCAGGTATTCCTCTCTCTCATCTGAGCTCTGGGAGGCCTCGGCCCGTTGGACGAGGCCCTCCAGTTCCTCAAGGTCGGTCCAGACATTTTCAATCTGATAGAAATCCCGCGCGCTGACCAGAAGGTTGGAATCACCGAGATTCTTTCTTATTAGGCTTGCGGCAACATGGAGCCTGTGCTTTGTCTGTGGGTTATACCTTGCATCAGGCCACAGGAGATAGAAGAGATGATCCTTTGGCAATCTGTGTTTCGGGGAAAGCAAGAGGTATAAGAGAGCTTTTATTGCTTTATCGTTTTGCCAGTTTCTCATGGGAATCTCTCTCCCCCCAACAGAGACCCTGAATTCCCCTATCAACCTGGCTTCAATACCGGCCTTCTTACTCTCATCAACGCGAACGAGAAACATCTCCAGGCCTTCCTGGAAATCCCCGAAAATGGGGTCCTTTTTGAATCCTGGGTGCAGGTGTATGAGAGGGGCTAGAAACCTGGCGACTCCGGGGAAGATGGGGCTTTCTGTCTGCCAGGCCAGATAAGCGGAGACAAGGCTGGCAAGGTGTGCCTCTATGTTCTGATAGGCCCTGTGGTAGTTCCGCGCCGCCTCAAAAAGCCCTTCTGCGGCGCGAGCATTATCCTCCGCGAGTAGGGCTTCTATCTCAGTTGCCGCGGCGCGCTCACCCCACGCTCCTTTTCTGGCGAGGCTGAGACAGCGACGAATGAGGCCCTGTGGTGGTGAGTCAAGTCTAGCAAACCTTGAGATCCCTATTGCTTTTGCCAGTGGAAATACGGCATACGCGGATCCCGATTCCAAAAGCCTCTGCGCCGCTCCCACCAGGACTTTAACCGCCTCAGGCAACTTCCCCATCAACCTGAGCGCGAGGCCCCGCATTTCCGGAATTCCCTCCCTGAGCACGAATCTGCTCATATTACCCGTTGCCTCAATGGAATTCAAAAGCCTCAATCCCGCTTCTGGTCTCCCGGATATGATGGAGTGGACAGCCAGGAGGTAATCCACGCCGTATACCTCCGGAGGGGCGAATTCCTTACGGTATTTCAGGAGATCCTGCCTGAGCGAATCGTATTCCGCTCGGAAGAATTTATCCCATTTTCTGCGCAGGATAAGGGTTTCAGCCTTTTGTTTTGGGATACCTAGCTGGATAAAAACCATGTGGAGTCGGCGCCACTTACGCTTGCGCTTGCGCGGCAATCTGCCGTGCCTATCCATATGCCATATGGCGGAGGGTCAGTTCCTTACCGCCATGGGCCCACAATAGATAGATGTTTGAGCTCTGAGACCGGCTCGTGGCGCTAATTTTAGATTCACGCAGGAAGTGGGTTTATTGTAAAAGAGATTCAATCTGGCCCTGGATACGGCGCTTTTGTTTTCCATACGCTCAGCTATATCCAGAGCCTTTGTAAAATAGTTCTCGGAGGCCCTCATTTCTCCCATTAACCTGTATGCAATTCCAAGCCTAATGAAGAGAAACCTCGCGAGCCTCGCGTTGTCTCCGACCTGAGGGAGAATCCTCGTCCCCTTTTTGATGGCCAGGGAGGGTTCTGACCTTGAGATGAGCAATTCTATCTCAACGAGGGAAAAGGCCAAACGATCTTCCTCCTTCAGGGTTTCCAGGTAATTTTTCAGCCCGGCCTCGCCTCTCGCGATCATCTCAAGTGCCAGGTTGATCCTCTCGGAGGTATCCACGGCGAGAGTATAGACCCGGAGGTCAGCTAAGTTCAACCATGGCAAGAACTTAGATTATAGCCCTTGAGGTTTCCTTGAGCCGGGTGGATTATAATACTGCCCCGCATAAAGATGGAGGTATGAAATGCGTGAACTTTTCATCGTTCTCGTAGCCGGGTCCTGGACCGAGACAACCCCCCAGGACTTCATGGATGGATGGTATGATCCCCTCCTCTACATATCCAGGAGGCTCAAGGTTGAGGGCGCTGACCCGGCCGACTCCGGCGCTGTGGAGTTCTACGCGAGGTTTGACGCGAACAGGGATGGGTATTATGACCTGGTGAGCGCTGACGGAGACGGTCCCTGTATCCGTCTCTTCTGGGGCAGCTCAACCGGCTATTCCAATTCAAATGTCCAGCTTATCCCAGCGGCGAGCGGAGGAGGCTGTGATATGGCTGATCTTAATCTTGATGGCTGGCCAGAGCTCATCCACTCAGGGAACAATGAGAACGCATGCAAGATATTCTGGGGATCGGAGTCCGCTGGTGGTCCTGATCCCACAGATGTCACCGCTCTTCCCGCGCAGGTCTCAGAGGCGGTTTTCACATACGATATAGACAAAGACACATATCTGGACATAATCGTCTCGGACGCCTGGACCGGACTACTGCGGGTCTATTGGGGTGGGCCTGGGGGCTACAATCCCGCTGATTCCTCAATTCGGGATGACCTCAAACCACACTGCCACAACACGGAGGTAGCTGATCTGAACAAGGACGGGTATCCGGATATAATCCTCCCGCGGAGATTAGGAGCCATACGGGGTATAACCATCCTCTGGGGCGACGCGGACAGGGACCTCTCCAACAATCAGGTCTGGTTTTACGAGGAGAGCGGCGGCATGCCCCACGGGTTGACCCTTGCTGATTTCAACAGGGACGGCTGGCTTGATATTGCCGTCTCCTCATGTGCTACCGCAACAGAAACAGCAGTCTATTTCTCCAACCAGGGCTCATTCAGTCCGGGTAGCAGGGTGATCCTTCATCCAGGGGTCGCGTATGGCGGCTCCGCGGCCTGGGACTTCAACGAGGATGGGTGGCTGGACCTCCTTGTTTATAAGGGAGAGTGGAACGGCAATTCGCTCCTTCCTCTCGTGCTTTACCTGAATGCTGGGGCACCTCCCTATTTCCGCGAGCAGGACACCGTGAGCTTCGGGGTATCTGCGAATTACACCGGGGGCTTCATCTATGATTTCAACGGGGACAGTAAGACAGACATCTTCGCGAACGCTCTTGGCGCATCATCCTATGTCTATTGGGGGGTTCAGGCAAACGGGACATACGATAGCATCCAGGCCCTTTCTGTCAACAGGGATCACCACGGCGGCTTCCGCGAGTGTGGGAATGTCTACGACCGGTCCCCGACAGCATGGTATGAGTCAGGGGTTTTCTCGGAGCCTGATCCTCAGGCCGAGGCCACTGTATCCTGGATCGGGTGGGACAGCGTCCAGATAGGCTCCGAGCTCAGGATGTATATCAGGACGAGGTGGGACGGGAGCTCCCCCTGGTCTGATTGGCGTGAGGTGACGAACGGGGAGACGGTCTCAGAGGCCCCCTATTTCCCGGCAAGGGACATCCAGTATAGGGCTGAGTTCTACTGGAGGAATCCCGCGTGGCTTCCCTGGCTTGAGAGGGTGGGCCTGAGGACATCCCCGCTCTCAGCGAAGGAGACCGCATCCGGATATAGCGATCGGCTCATGTTCGGCTCAGGAAAGGGCTTCATCTGGGTATCATGGCCGGGGAAGGATGGAACGGTCTTCCTGTATTCAACCGATGGGAGGAGGATTGGCTCCAGGGAACTCAGGGAGGGTCGCGCTGAGTTCAGGGGGCTTGTCCCGGGGGTCTATTACCTGGTGGTGAAAACCAGCAAGGCCTGTTTTGAAAGGGCAATCACGACAAGATAGGAGGCTTATCATGACAGGGCTTCTTGCTTGCTTATCTCTTTTAGAAGCCTCAGGGCCCTTTATAAAGGCGTATGGCGGCGCAGGGGATGATGTCTCCAACATGATCATCCCAGGGCCGAACAACACCCTCATCCTGGTGGGATATACCGAGAGCTTTGGTGTTGGGAACCAGGATATTCTGGTGGTAAAGATGGATTACGATGGGAACATCATATGGGCCAGAACCCTCGGCGGGCCAGGCAACGAGTGCGCCAACTCGGTTTTCCAGGCATCTGACGGCAGTATACTTATCGGGGGATGGACAAATAGCTCCGGGTTCGGTCCCGGTGGTTCTGATCTTCTGGTGGCAAAGCTTGATGGGGACGGGAACCTTCTCTGGGGAAAGACTTTCGGTGGCACCATAAGCGATTCGGTCTGCTATGTGACGGAAGCATCGGATGGGGGCATCCTTGCTCTCGGGATGACCATGAGCTACGGGATTGACAATAACTACGACCTTTTGGTTCTCAGGCTTGACCCTGCCTCAGGAGACCCAATCTGGGGAAAGAAGTTCGGTGAAGCATGGCACGACTACTGCGCGGCAATAACCTCAACACCCGACACCGGTTGTGTGATCGCGGGGAATTTCATCACATCCCCAGGAGAATCTCCCTTGAGCGTCCTCAAGCTTGACAGGCTGGGCAATGTCCAGTGGAGAACAAACCTTGATGATATCCTCTGGGCATACGGTATGATCCGGACCCCGGACGACGAGCTCATTCTCGCCGGATACACGGACGCCTTCGGCCAGGGAGAAAGGGATTTCGTCGCAGTCAAGCTCAGGGGAAGTGGGACATTCCTCTGGGCAAAGGCTATCGGCGGAATTGATTACGATTACCCGTTCTCCGTATCAGAGAGCTTTGACGGCGGCTATGTTATCACTGGTCTGACATGGAGCTATGGCTCTTTCTCCCAGGGCCTGACCCTGCGCCTGAATGACCAGGGAGACTTTAGTTGGGGAAAGATATTCGGTGGCGATGTCTTTGACCATGGCGTCTCGGTGACGAGAACCTCATCCGGGATGTATGCCATCTCCGGCCAATCCCTCAGCTACGGCGCGGGCGGCACAGACTTCCTCTTGGTTCTCCTGGACAACCAGGGCAATAACCCCGGCTGTGTTGAGGATTGTGCCCCCGTGATCGTTGACGCGACCCCGAACATCACGACATCCCCATACGCGGGGGTGGACTGCCTCCCTGTGACCATGGAACCACCGCTCATTGCGGGAACCCCTGATGTGATCATAACCAAGGTCTGCGAGGCCTCATATGGGAATACTGAGAAGGAGGGGAATCAAGGGGTGGTCTACTTCCCCGTGCGTGGGGGTGTGGTATTCGTTTCCGCTGAGGCAACTGGGATAGAGATATACTCCCCTGACGGAAGGGTAGCATATTCCGGTAGGCTCAAGAAGGGCTGGAACAGGATAAACCTCAAGCAGGGGATACATCTCGTGGTCGTTGGACATGAGAACATCAAGGCAATAAGCGTCAAATAAAAGGGGGTTTCATCATGATCAGCTCTATCACAACAGTCCTTTTGGTCGGGCAAACCCTGTTTGCCAACGCGTATGGAGGGGAGATGGATGACGGCACCCTCTCCATAGCTACGACACAGGATGGCGGCTATCTCGCGGGTGGACTCACCGTTAGCTTTGGGGTAGGATACGCGCATATTCTCGCGCTCAAACTCTCCAATTCTGGCTCTCTTGAATGGGCCAGGACATACGGCCCTCTGGCAGATGCCCTCTGGCCCGTGTATGTGACGCCAACCCTGGACGGAGGTTTCGTCATCGCTGGCTCAACGAACCTTTTCGGGGCCGGAAGATGGGATTTCCTCCTGCTCAAGATTTCGGGGGAAGGCGATCCGGAGTGGGTGAGGACATACGGGGGCGCTGTGGATGACCTCGTCTCCGGCGGTGTTCTTCAGATTGAGGATGGCGGATTCGTTATCACAGGGGTAAGCTCCAGCTTCGGCCCGATTGATTTTCTCATCATCAAAACCAACGGCGCCGGAGATGTGGAGTGGGCCAAAACATATGGCGGAGACCAGTGGGATTGGCCCTCTTGCTTGATAAGGGCCCAGGACGCTGGATTTGCTGTGTTGGGGGGCACGAACGGGTTTGGAGCCGGGAGCTGGAACTTCCTGCTCGTAAAGCTGAATATCGCGGGAGACCTTGAATGGGCAAGGATATATGGAACGCCGGAGGATGAGGAGGTGCACTGGATAGTTCAAACGCCTGATTTGGGCTATGCCCTTGCGGGTTATGCTCCGGAAGGGGCTGGGCTTCTCATCAGGACTGATCCGGGGGGCGATCTGAAATGGGCAAAGAAATACGACGGCTCAGGCTTTGAGCACCTCAACTGCCTGACAGTGACCCCTGATGGTGGTTTCCTGGCCGCAGGAAGGGGCTACGGCGAGGGCCTACAGGATGACATCTTCCTCTTGAAGATCAGCCCAGATGGCGAGCCGGAGTGGACCAGAGTCCTTGAAGGGCCTCAGTTCGGTGATGTGCCGTACGCCCTTCTCCAGGCCCCTGAGGGCGGCTACCTTCTGACGGGATACTCGGAGTCTTTCGGCGCGGGGCTAAAGGACGCGATAGCGATCAAAACCGGTCCTGAGGGCGAATATCCTGATTGTTTGAATGATACAGGGATAGTGGTCTCAGATGCCACGCTGGATTTTAGCCCCGTTTACCCTGCATATCTTGAGTGCACCCCGATCGTGGACATCCCCGACATCACTGTTGGGGATGTAGACCCGGTCGTGACCCAGATATGCGAGACCGTGGGGGCCAAGGACTCGCCCCTTTCGGTTTCAGGGTCTCGCATAATCGCGTGCCCCGTTTCCGGAGGGATTATCCTCATCTCATCTGAGGCCACGGGGATAAAGCTCTACTCCTCAGACGGAAGGCTGTCATATTCAGGAATGCTTGAGAAGGGCGAGAACCGTCTCATGCTTGATCGGGGCGTGTATTTCTGGTCAACGGAAAACCAAAAAGGCAAAGCGGTTGTGCGTTAAGCTAAGGGATAGAAGAACTCGCCTTTTTAAAACAAAGGGGAGCTCGCCATGAGCTTATATCTCATAACCGTATATGCGGTAATGTGTCAGAATCTCTTCGCAAGGGCCTATGGAGGAACGGATATTGATTGGTCCTCCTCCATAACCCAGACCGCGGATGGAGGCCTCGCGATCGCAGGAGAAACAAGGAGCTTTGGGGCTGGCAGCTATGATCTCCTCGTCCTCAAGCTCTCATCCACAGGAGGCGTGGAGTGGGCGAGGACATACGGAGGCACGGATGCTGAGCTAGCTTATTCCATAACCCGAACAACGGATGATGAGTTCGCCGTCACCGGACAGACGCTCAGTTTCGGGGCCGGCAATGTTGATTTCCTCCTCATCGGCCTCTCGTCTACAGGAACCCTGGAATGGTCAAAAACTTTCGGCAGAACGAGCGACGAGCATGCTTACTCCATAGCCCTGATCCCAGACGGCGGATTCGCGGTCGCGGTAATAACGAATAGCCTGGGGGCTGGCAACTGGGACCTGCTTATCCTCAAGACTGGTCCGGATGGTAACTACGAGGATTGCGTTCAGAATTGCTCCCCGTTCACGGGTTTCCCCTCTCTCAGCTCATCCTCTCCCTCTGTTGGAGCGGACTGCACCCTGAGCGGTGCAACCCCGGACCCAACGGTAGGGACCCCCGACCTTGCCGTGATGGATGCCTGTCCACCAGCAGATCTTCCCGAAACCGATCCTCGTTCAGCGCACGGGATAACCTGTTCGCCTCTGCCCGGAGGACTGCTTTTCGCTTCCCACGAGGCCATGGAAATAAAAATATACTCAGAAGATGGGCGCGTTATCTATTCGGGTAATCTTGAAAAGGGCCAGAACCGGATAAACCTTGAGCAAGGGGTCTATTTCTGGAGGGCATGCCCTGCTTCACAAGCTGTCCCCTACAGAGGAAAGTCTGTCGTCAGATAATTTTTATTAGTGGTAAGGAACCTGCGACACAAGGCTAGCAAACATTATAATTTTCCCTTGAGTCAGAAAATTCCCTTGAATGTAAAGGCCTTTGCCTGGGCATCGTTTCTGCGGGATGTGGCCTCTGAGATGGTCTATCCGCTTCTGCCGGGCTTTTTCTCGGCCGTTCTCAAAACAGGAGCGACATTCCTTGGTATAACCGAGGGGATAGCAGAGGCAACCGCCTCACTCCTTAAAGGACTCTCCGGCTACTGGTCCGACAGGGTCAGGAAACGCAAGCCTATTGTCCTCGTCGGCTACGGTATCTCCGCGCTCGCAACGCCACTCATTGGTTTTGCTCACCACTGGTGGGTCGTTCTGGCGGCCCGTTTCGGGGACAGGGTGGGAAAAGGCGTCAGAACAGCTCCCAGGGACGCTCTCATTGCAGATTCTGTAAATGAGAATATAAGGGGCAAGGCCTTTGGCCTGCACCGCGCGGCTGATACCGCTGGCGCGGTGATTGGCCCGCTCATAGCCTGGGGCCTGATGTGGCTTTCGGGGAACAATTACAGGCTGGTCTTCTGGCTCTCGTTGATACCGGGCCTCATTTGTGTCCTGATACTAGCCTTGTTCGTCAAGGAGATCAGCGTTGCCAGACTGAAAAAAGGCATGAGGGCCTCTCTGAGAGATCTGCCGATCCCGTTTTTTACCTTCCTCGCCATCATGGGTTTTTTCTCCCTGGGCAACTCGTCTAACACCTTTCTCCTCCTGAAGGCACAAACAGCTGGCCTCGCGCCCGCGCTTGTCCCGGCCATCTACGCCCTTTTCAACATCGTCTATGCCACTACGGCATATCCCCTGGGCGCTTTATCGGACAGATGGGGTCGCAAAAGGCTCCTGGTTATCGGTTTTCTGATATACGGAGCCGTCTACCTGGCCGCGGCCCTGACGAATATCGCCTGGGCCTGGTGGCTCATAATGCCACTCTATGGGCTTTTCTACGGCGCGTCTGATGGGGCCGAAAGGGCCATGGTCGCTGACATAGTGAAGGACGAGCGCGTCCGCGGAACCGCCTACGGCCTTTATCACATGACTGTTGGCGTTCTCCTCCTGCCAGCGAGCCTCCTCGCTGGATTCCTCTGGGACAAGGTATCCCCTCAGGCACCGTTTTTCATTGGTGGCGCTGTGGGGGTGTCCGCGGCCATAATGTTGATCTTCTGGAGGAAGTGATCCGTGAACCCTTCCGAATGCAAAAGATAATCGGCCTTGACATTGGCGGCTCTGGCACGGGCTTTGTCGTGACCGACGAGAAGGGCAGGATCTACTTCCGCGGCGTGTGGCCTCTTAGCCGATGGGATAATCCCTCCCTGATAGCCCGGCAGGTCTCTGAAATGGCCAGCTTTGACGCGGTTGGCGTTGGGGCCGCGGGCGCGTGGAGTGATGATGAGCAGGCTAGGCTGGCCGAGGCCTTCAAACCATGCGGCAAGAAAATAAGGGTAATATCCGACGCGGAGGCCGCGCTTATAGGCGCTTTTGCCGGCGGGCCAGGCGTTGTAGTGATAGCCGGGACGGGTTCAATCGCGATCGGCAGGGGAAGGGATGGCAGGCTCATGAGGGCCGGTGGTTTCGGGCATGTTTTCGGGGACAAAGGCGGCGGTTTCTGGCTCGCCAAAGAGGCCATTTCCCGTGCCCTTGAGGCCATTGAAGGACTCCGGGGCGAGACCGGCCTTATTACCCTCATTGAGGGAGAACCCAGGGACTTCGTCCTGGCGCTTTCGGAGAGGGATCTCGTTAGGCAAACCGCTTCCCTGGCCCCTCGCGTTATAGCCCTGGCCGAGGATGGCGATGCACTCGCTCTTGAGGTAGTGGGTGAAGGGCTGAGATACCTGGTTGGCCTCGCGCGAACCTTGGCCCAGAGGCTTGGCGATCCCCCTGTCTCTTACCATGGCGGGCTTTTCGGCTCCGCGTTTTTTCTGGCCAGGTTCAAGGAAATGTGCGCGCTTGAAGGGCTTGATGTCCGCGAGCCATCCCAACCTGCCGCGTGGGGAGCCGCGTGGGCCGCACTGGGTGGATAGCCAACGGAACGGGCCTTTCTGTTCGGATCGTAAAATTTCATAATTCCTGAGCACCGAAACACGGATTTTATTCGTGATGCGCTCTGGGTTTATAATTTGCCTGAGATGAACACGCTCGTTGCCTCATTGATCGGTATGGGCATTATGGCCCTGTTTTTCGCAGTTTTTCTCTTCGTAGCCTACACCAGGCTCGCGGTTAAGGAAGACCCGCGGATAGACGCCATAAACGAATCTCTCCCGGGCGCTAACTGCGGGGGGTGCGGTTATCCGGGTTGCAGGCAATACGCGGAGGCCATAGTGAAGAGAGAGGGGAAGGTTCCGATTGATCTTTGCGCGCCCGGAGGCCAGGATTCGGTTGAGCGCATAGCGGCTATACTCGGAGTTGAAGCCGGGGCCGTGGTTCCCCGTGTCGCGGTTGTGCTCTGCGGCGGGACCCCGGATCTGGCCGAGGACAGGGCGGTTTATGTTGGCGCGGCGAGCTGTCGCGAGGAACACCTCGTCACCGGTGGCCACAAGGCGTGCGCATACGGTTGCCTTGGCCTGGGGGACTGCGTAGACGCGTGCCCGTTTGACGCGATGTTCATGGGGAATGACGCCCTTCCCGTTGTCATAGAGGAAAAGTGCACGGCCTGCGGAAAGTGCGTAGAAGCGTGCCCCAGGGGCATAATGCAGTTGGTCCCGAAGACCCAAAGGGTCATAATCCGTTGCGTCAACCACGACAAGGGCGCTGTTGCCAGGAAGGTCTGCAAGGTCTCGTGCATAGCCTGCACCAAGTGCGTGAAGGCCGCGCCGGAAGGCGCAATACGAATGGACAACTTCCTCGCGGTGATAGATAACCCTGCCGCTGTTGATTCGGCCGCGGAGTCGGTCATAAACTCCTGCCCGACCGCGTGCATTATAGACAGGCTCGGCATAATAAAGAAGACCCCAGAGGAACCGGAGAAGAAAGAGGCCGCGGTGGAAGCATGAATCCTTTTTTCAGAAAAAAGATAAGGAGATTCCTTGAGGAAGACCGGGCGTTCTTTGACATAACATCCTCATCGGTTGTCCCTTCTGGCAGGGCAAGGGCAAGGGTCGTTGCCAGGGTTACGGGGGTCATGGCTGGATTCGCCTTTTTCCTTGAGGCGTTCAGGATACTTGACCCGGACGCGAGGGGGGAATCGCTCGTGCCGGAGGGTGGGGATTTCAGCCCAGGGGAGATAGGCTGGGTTGAAGCAGAGATGAGGGCCTTGCTATCGGCCGAGCGGACAGGCCTGAACCTTCTGGCAATAACCTCCGGAACCGCTAGCAGGACGAAGGAGCTTGTCAAGGCCGTTGAGGGAACCGGCTGTTTCATCCTTGATACCAGGAAAACCCTACCCGGATTGCGCGAGTTTCAGAAATACGCTGTCCGAGCGGCTGGCGGCCGAAACCACAGGATGAGCCTTGAGGACATGGTCCTCATAAAGGACAATCACATCATAGCCGCAGGGAGCTTGAAGAAGGCCGTGGAGCTGGCAAGGGCCTGCTGGCCAATGCGCCTGGTTGAGGTTGAGGTTCAGTCATGGGAGCAACTTGAGGAGGCGTTTTTAGCCCAGCCGGATATCATAATGCTGGATAACTTCACCCCTGAGATGGCACGGGACGCTGTCCGCTTCACCGATGGCTGGATAAAGCTTGAGGCATCCGGAGGCATAACCCCTGAAAACGCGAGGGCCTTCGCTGAAGCGGGGGTCAACTTCATCTCATCAGGCTGGGTGATGAGGGGTTGGACGGACATATCTTTGGAGTTGTAAATCCTGTTGCGCCTGCGCGCGCCTTGACAGGTGGTCTATAATGTTCGGGCTGAACCTTTTAGGAGGTGAAGTATGAAAAACGCAACAAGCAGAACCAAGTGGACAGTGGGGCCATTATATATATATGGCCCTTGGACTGGGCCTCGCGACCTCTAGCCTCCACGCCCAACCCTCGCCAGAATCCGAACAACCCAGCATAACGGTGAACCTGCGACTCTCGCCTTCGGATTTCTCGTTCGGAACCCTGAACGGATACGACAGAATAACCGCCTTGCACGACAAAATGAGTCCCATAGAGACCCCTGGCCACCCTGAGCTCCCGATCTGGCACCCCAGCTTCATAATTCCTTACTGGCGGGATGTTGAACGGGTGCAGGTTCTGGTTCGGGAGTCAGTCCGGATAGAAGGGACCTGGAATATCTTTCCCGCTCAGTGGTGGGAACCCCTGAATCCCGACGGTGGGTGGACGCCTCCCGATTCTGCCATTTATAACTCAGACAGCCTCTACCCTGCCCTGCTCCTTAAAGATCCTGTCTCAGGGATTTTTGATGGCGCTCGGATAGCGACCTTGACCATTTATCCTTTCCGATACAGGCCCCTTTCCGGCAGGCTCTTCTTCTATAACCATCTGGTAATCAAGATCTACTTCAAGGATGGAACCACGCCCGTATGCGCTCAGCAACGCTATGGCCACATTCAGGAAACTTACGATCAGATGCTCATGGATCTCGTTGAAAACGACGCGCACATCAACCAGTGGTACAGGAGGCCGGCCATAATTGAACCCAGCTATACCTCACCACCGGCTTTTATCATTATCACGACCTCCTGGCAAAAGGAGGACGCCCAGCCATACGCGGACTGGATGTGGCAAAAGGGCTACCCGACCCTGATCGTGGACATAGAGGATATCCTGGCCAGTTATCCCGGAGTTGACGATGCTGAAAAGCTCAGGAACTACCTGATAGCCAGATACAAGGACGGGACGAGATACTTCCTTTTCTTAGGGGCCAAACAGGTTGGAGAGGAAGCTGATGTGCCATACAGAATGCTGGGGCCAGTTCCACCCAGATATGATCCGTGGCAGCGGTATAATGTTATGCCCGCCGACCTTTACTTTAGTGATGTGGATCTGAACTGGAACCCTAACGGCGATGGGTATTGGGGTGTGGAAAATCCGGGTTATGACGATTGGCCGCCTAGCGATTTTATATCCAATGCTCAAGTCATCCCCGATATCTTTGTAGGCCGGATTGTAGCCTACACCTTTCCAGGGCCAGAGCCGGACGCTAAGGTGAACGAGGTCAGATACTGGGTTCAGAAGGCCTTGAACTACGAGAAGGACCCTGGAAACGCGCAAGGACTTACGCATGTGTTTTACTCGTGTGCGTCAATCATCTATCTCGGCAGATACGATGATGAAGATTACATCGAGGCTATACAACCTCATTACCCTCCCTACTTCACTTGGTATGCTACCAACTCCAAGTGGGAGACAAGGGGTTACATAAACTCCCTTTTGTCTCCGGGGGGAATAGCTTGGCTCAACACCCTGGCCCATGGAGATCCAACTGTTGCCTGGGTCCTTGATGATGGCAAATTCTTCTCCGGCACAAGGCCTGGTTGGGATCCTAACCTCTCTCAGCTCACCAACAAGGATAGATACTTCATCGCTTACAGTCTTTCATGCATCCAGACGGCTTACGACGACTACCAAGACTGGATAGTCACCTGCGACACCAGCGTTGGCGAGGGTTTTGTTGAGGCCTATCCAAACAGAGGGGCCGTAGCCGTCATCTCCAACACGAGGCTGGGATGGTTAGGAATGGTTTCCATGCAACAGCACTTCCTTGACGCGCTATACACCAAGAACCTTTGGAACCTCGGTCAATCTGATGTCTATGCAAAGCACCCAAATCAAACCCCTCCACTTTACTACCGCTACACCGCGAACCTCTTCGGCTCTCCGTTAACCGAGGTCTGGACGAATGTGCCTCAAAGGACCTACATCTCCGTCTATCCCGCATTCATCCAGTATGGCGTTCCGACAACCGTCAGGGTAACCGTCACTTACTTTGATGGGGAAGTGAACCGGCCGCTCCGCGGCGCGAGGGTAACCCTCTATGGCGCAGGGTATTACAAGGTGAAATATACGAACCCGCAAGGAAGAGCGGATTTCGTGGTTACAGCGCCCATAACCGGAAGGATAGTCGCCACGGCCACCAAGCACGATTATCTGCCATCAGAGGCCTACATAGAGGTGACGGGATGGAGGCCCGACCTGGCCGTGAATGAGGATCTCCCCCACGAGTTCTTTATGGCCCTGACTTCAAGCAACCCGGTCAAAGGAGACCTGAAGGTCAAGTTTGGAATACCTCTTGAGGACGAGGGCCATGTTTCCCTGAATCTCTATGATGTCTCTGGCCGGGTGGCTAAAACCTTGCTCAGAGGAGAGAAAACCGCGGGCTACTATGAACTTTCTATTCCTGTCAGCGATCTTTCCGCCGGGACTTACTTCCTGAGGCTTGCGACACCGGCAAAAGCCAGGACAGAGAAGATCGTCCTGAGGTAGGGGTAGGAAACAAAAATGGGGCCGGGGTCTATAAAGACTTGTCTACAGGGACCCCAGCCCCTATAAGCTTATAAGGAGCTTATAAGGATGAAAAAAGGTCTTTGTGTTTTGGGTTTTCTTGTAGGGTTTTCCTTTAGCCAGTGGAGCTGGGACTGGCACGCGGAGAAAGTCTATCGCTACAGGGCGTACGCAGGGAAGAAAAACATCATGCTGAATTCCCAGGGATACCCCCTTATTGTCTTTGATGAGAAGTGGGTGAGCAACAAAGTCATAGTACACCAGTGGGTATGCGTCTGGTGGAATGGCTCTAATTGGGAAACAGACACCTTTCCCTTGTGGATGGCCGCGGAGGAGTATGGGGAGTCGAATTACGCCTGGCTTATGGGGGAAGATGACAGACTTTGGTTCGTGATCGCTGAGGATGACACCACTCTTCCTCCGGGGCCGTTGGGATATCCTCAAAGATACAGGTTTTACCATGGCTTTGGCGATATTTGGGATTCCCTCCCTTCACTTTCGGATACCTTCTCTTACGAACTCATCAATGCCGTGCTGTCCCCGATTCCAGTGTATCTTGACACAACGGGGTTGCCAGTGTTCGCTAACGCGAGATGGATGGGTTCTGATGAAGGCATAGGTATTCACCGCTTCAACGGTTCCGCCTGGCAGAGCGAATTTGTGCCCTGCACCTCTTCTACAGGAGCTCTTTATCACATAGAAGCCAGAGGGGATAACGAGGGCAATGTTCATATATCCGGGACAGCCGGGACCACCCTTTTTCATCTGAGTAATGAGACCGGCTCCTGGCTTCGGATTGTTCTCTATAATCTCGGTGGCACGGGTGACCTTTTCTGGTCCGTTTCTGGTCTCTACATAGACCGCTGGCGTCAGGTTTACCTCTTCTCCAATCCCTATATCTACGGAACAGGTTTTGTGCTCAGATATGCATTTAGGGATTTAGATGGCTTCTGGCACATGGAGGATGTCCCGTTAAATTATCCCTTGGGCTATGCGTCCAACCATGTCGCGGATAGCAACGGCGTCTGCCATTTCGCTTACACCTTTGACGGAGGGGTGTTTCACTGGTATAAATACTTCTGGGGAGATTTTTGGCAGACGAACCTTATAGCCCCTGGCAAGATAGACCTAGATGCTAGATCCTTCGGGATAGACTCCTTCAACTATCTTCACCTCTGTTACGGGACCCAAGACTCCTGTATCTACTATGCCACTACGAATCCCAAAATTGGGGCTTCCGAATCCTCGCCTGATCCAAGGCCAAATCTGATCCTTGTTCCCACTAGCCACGGCTTCTACATAACCGGCTACTCCGGCCCTGCCCAAATCTACGACCCCGCGGGCCGCCTCGTCCTCAACAGGGAAATAAAAGGCAAAACCCTCATAGGCCCCCTGAGTCCAGGGGTCTATTTCGTGGTGGCTGGAAGAGGTATGGCCAAGGTTACGGTTAGATAGTCAAGACTCGGTTTAGAGCCTGGGCCCGAAAACCGCCCTGCCCAGACGAACCTCGGTCGCACCCTCCTCAATTGCCCAGATATAATCCTCGCTCATGCCCATTGAGAGGACCGGAAGCCTTATCCCGAATTCCTTCTGTGTGGCGTCCCTGATCTCCCTCAGCTGGGCGAAAGCCTTTCTTGACGCTTTTTCGGATACCGGATAAGGGCCAAGGGTCATGAGACCGATCAGTTTTATCCTCGGCAGGTTTAGGACCTTCTCGGCCAGGAACCTCGCCTCCCCTGGCGCGATGCCGGACTTGCTCTCCTCGCCGGATGTGTTGACCTCTATGAGGCAGGGGATAGGTCTGGTCGCCCTTCTGGCTATCTCCTCAGCGAGGGGAAGCCGGTCAACCGATTCAATCACTGTGAAGATGTCAAGCGCCTTTTTGACCTTGTTGGTCTGGAGGTGGCCGACCATGTGCCAAGTGATGTCCGGCGGCAATTTCTTGATTTTCTCCGCGGCCTCCTGGACCCGGTTCTCACCAAAGAGCCTGTGGCCGAGGTCATAGGCTATCCTTATGGTCTCAGGCGGGAATGTCTTGGTCACCAGGAGCAGGGAGACCTCCTCTGGTTTTCGGCCGACGCGGGCGCAGGCATCGGCTATCTCGGACCTGACCCGGTCAAGATTTGAGACGATGTCCACGGAGCTCATCGGTACCCCTGATATTATGCCCTGGCAGGATGGCGAGGATCAAATTCCTGGACGAAATCAGTAAGAACCTAAGAGGGCAGGCGCCCTCGCCCGTGGTTCCGTTGTCAAGGGGCCCTGGCTACAAAGAGCCAGGGTTACCTCATAGGATTTTTCAATGCCAGCGGGATCAATCCCCCCACATGCCTGCCGGCTCAAACCCCTTTTCCTCTGCTAAGCGCTTTAGCCACGCGTCCAGTAGCTTCTGGTTCTTATCCCTGGCGGCCCGTTCCGCGCTCGCTCCCGCGCCAGCGTAGAACCGGTTGAAGAAGAAGTTATAGACCAGCAGGGCGTCCATGTAGTAAGACCGGTCAAGGGTGTAGCCCCTGTAGATTGAATAGCCCAGAAAAACCATCACGCCCATGTTTAAAGTCAGCGCCCAGATGCCCCTTGCGGGTTCGTCCGCGTAGAAGTGTCCCAGGCCGGGCAGGCACGAGAGCCGGGCGGCTGACTGAGGCGAGTAAAGAAGTGGCGCGGTCTGCATAGCGAAATCTATCACATCCAGGAGGCCAGGATCCCCGCGAGAGTCCTCTCTCGCTGATTCAAAATCCATGAGCATAACCCGTGCCAGAACCATCAGGGAATCAGCGGAACGGGAATTCTCAATCTCCCAGAGCACGCCCAGAGCCTCATTTATTCGCCACTGAGCCAGGTATATCCTGGCCCTGGTTAACAGCCCGGCCGTGTCCTTGCTCCCCATGAGAATTTTCAGGGCGCCGGCCGTATCCCCCGCCAGAAGAAGACACCTGGACGCGGAAACCGAATCCCCATACCTCAGGTATTCGGTGGACGCGGCCCTGAGGTCCCCCATGGCCTCAAGCTTTGCTGGAAAATCCTGATCACTAGCCATTAACAAGCAAAGCAAAGCCACGCTCACCGGAAGAACTCCCTTGTGTAGGGGTCTTTGAAGAACCCTCCCTTCAGGTAAAGCAGGTATTCCCCCCTCCTCTCGTGCCTCTTGGCCCTCGCGCCGACATAAGCGCCGTATGCCTGGCTGAGCCAGAACAGTCCGGCGAGGCCGCCGGTTACCCAACCGGGAAAGGGCCTCCCCGCGTCAAAGTAGTAATAGCTCGCGGCCGCCAGGCCCACCGGGAAAACAAATGACATCAGCGCGTCCCCGTAGTGTCCGTAATAGACCTGGCCGGCTCCTGGGATGATCGTTGAGAGGCATCCGGCCAGGAGGGGAGTCGGGCCCTTTGGGAACCCGTCCAGCATCCCCGCGAGCGAGTCCTTTCCAGCCGCGTGGAGCGTTTTCCTTGCTGATGAGGGGTCGTTTCCTGTGAGGCTCGTCCAGGCCTTCATTAGAGCGGCCTCATCCGGCAGGCTGGCTTCCACCACGGGCATGAGGGTGTCCAGGCCTGGGTCACCGGTGAGCATGTATATCCTGGCAATCTCCAGGAGGGCGTATTCCTTTTTTGGCCCGTTGTTCCCGGCGTATTCGGAAAAAACCTTCAGGGCTATCTTATATTCTCCGGCCTTGGCGTAATCAATCCCGGCCCTGAACAGGGCGTATGGAGCCAGGGAATCCGTGGGCCAGTATGTCCAGAACCTGTAAAACTCAACCGCGGCTTGCCGTGGGTTCCCCTCTTTTTCAAGGGCTTCCGCGAAATCCAGGACAGGGCCTGGTTCCAGCTGGGCGAGCAGAAACATCACCAAGGGTATAAGACCTCCTTTGGGTAACCCTGTCTGCTGAATATGCAATAATCCTCCTGGTTCTCGTGGAGCTTGCCCTCTTCAAGCTCGTATTCCTCACCCAGGTAAAGCCACGATGTTGGATTACAGCGTAGGAGCCTGTCCCCGGCCATTAAAACGCCGATGACGCCGTATTTTTTCACAGCGGCCTCCCCGTAGCGCGAACACGAGGGATGGAAGTTGCACACATCCGGCTGGAGCTCGGAAAGCGTGAGCTGGTAAGTCTTTATCACGAGCCAGGCCGAGAGTTTCGTCGGGTTGGAGAAGACCGAGGGGCTGAGAGCAAGGAGAAGTATCAGCACCCTGAAATGATAAATCCTCGTTGCGGTGGCCTTCAAACAGGCAGGTGAACCAGCCGCCGTATCGCTATTACCCGCACCAGGCCTTAGTTAACGAGATTTTCCACCGATCCCCGAAACCCTTGCCAGGGGCCAGTTTCCGAGCACGGGAAACAGCGGCCAGGCCTTGAAAAGAGCGTGCCGTGTTCTGTTTGCATTAGGCCAGACCTATGCTTTAGAATATGGAGCTGGCAATTGATCGTGAAAAACCTTGAAATAATCAACTTCCGGTGCTTCGGAAAGGCCCGGTTCAGTTTTGATCCGGGCCTGAACCTGGTGACCGGCCCCAACGGCTCCGGGAAAACGAGCCTCCTTGAGGCGATAGCCTACATCTCAACCCCGCGGAGCTTCACCGGCGTGCTGGACAGGGACCTTACTGCCTGGAACGAGTCCGGGTTCTTCCTCAAGGGAGAGATAGAGCGGAACGGCGCATCTCACGAGATAACGGTTTCGTTGAGGGGCGAGAAGAAGACCATCAAGATAGACGGTAAAAGCATATCCTCATACGCTGATCTTTTTTCAACCTTTGTGGTGCTGGCTGTTGGGCCGGGTTCGGATGTAATGATCGGCGGGCCGCCGGAGGAAGGCAGGAGGTTCCTTGACTGGGCATTGTCCCTCATGGAAAAGGAATACTACCAACACCTGTTGTCGTTCAGAAAGGCCCTGGCGCACAAGAACGCGCTCCTTAAAAAGCGTGAGACCCACCTCGCGCCCTGGAACAGGGAGCTGGAGCGCCACGGCAGTTTCATCGTGGACAGGAGGGAATGGTTCGTTTCGGCCCTCAACGATAGACTCCCGCCCATATCCAGGAAAAAGGTTTCCCTTAGATACAACCCCTCCTCAAGGATGGAGGTTGGTTCACTGGACCGGCTCTCCCTCATGGAGCAGGAAAGAGGCTTTTGTCTTGCTGGGCCGCACAGGGATACCATTGAGGTCCTGCTTGATGATAGGAGGGCCAGGGGTTTCGCTTCCCAGGGAGAGCGCAGGATCGCCCACCTGGCAATAGTGCTCTCGGCAAGGGAGATTTTCCAGGAAAGGCTCGGCGAGCCACCCGTTCTGGTCATGGATGAGCCCGGCTCTGTTCTTGATGACGAGCACCTGTCTGCGCTTCTTTCGGGCCTGAAGGGCCAGGTTATATACACGGATGTTCTTTCCAGGGTTGCATCAGGGAGGGTAATAGAGATTGGAAAAGCCTAGGAGAATGGGCGATGGCCTCAGGTCCATGCTTGAGAGATGGGGCCTTGAGGGTGTTTGGCAGGCCTCGGAGGTCAAGGATGCATTCGCCAGGGTCTTTTCCGCTTACACGGGGACCGAGTTCATAGGCTTTGACAAGGGCGTCCTTACGGTTGGCGTGAAAAGCCCGGGAATGAGGTCAGACCTCTCCTTCAGGAAGAAGGAGCTTATAAGCGTAATGAACGAATTCATAGGAGAAGAGATGGTTAAGGACATAAAGTTCACTGGCCTAAGGCGCAAGAGGGAGAAAGAGAAATGACGACTCCAAGGAAAAAGTCGGACACCGGATACGATGCCGCGGACATAAAGATCCTCAAGGGGCTTGAAGGAGTCCGAAGGCGCCCCGCCATGTATATAGGCGATGTGGGGAAGCGCGGACTTCACCACCTTGTCTACGAGATAGTTGATAACTCCGTGGATGAAGCCCTGGCAGGATACTGCAAGGCCATTGAGGTCATCTTCAGGCCCGATGGTTCTGTCACGGTCTCTGACGACGGTAGGGGAATCCCTGTTGACACCCACCCGGAGATGGGTGTCTCCGCGCTTGAGGTTGTGATGACCACCCTGCACGCTGGCGGCAAGTTTGACCACAAGTCTTACGCCATTTCCGGCGGACTTCACGGGGTCGGCGCGTCGGTTGTCAACGCGCTTTCCGAGTGGATGGTCGCAGAGGTCAGGCGCGATGGCAAGCTCTGGCGCCAGCGCTACGAGCGCGGCCAAAAGGTCAGTGAGGTTGAGGCGGTTGGCGAGGCTGATGGCACAGGGACCACCATAAGGTTCAAGCCTGATCCGCAGATATTCAAAGAGACAGCGTTTGACTTTGAGCTCGCGTCCGAGAGGCTCAGAGAAATAACCTTTCTGGTAGCGGGTCTGCGCATAAAGGTCGTTGAGGAATCCACTGGCAAAGAAGAGACCTTTTTCTACGGAGGAGGGCTCAGGGAATTCCTTTCTTACCTTGACGAGGCCAGAGAGCCGCTTTTTACTCCCTGTTTCTACATGCAGTTCAGGGACGAGGAAAAAGGGGTTGATGTGGAGTGCGCGCTTGAATACACCAATGCTTATTCTGAAATAGTCCTGACCTACGCCAACACCATCCAGACCCACGAGGGCGGGACGCACCTGACGGGTTTTCGCTCTGCCTTGACGAGGGTCATAAACGATTACGGCAAAGAGACCGGCCTTATGAAGAACGGCCAGGCAATAACCGGCGAGGATACCAGGGAGGGTCTTACCGCTGTCCTGCATGTGAAACTACCAGATCCCCAGTTTGAGGGGCAAACTAAAACAAAACTGGGCAACGGCTACATCAGGGGTATAGTTGAGGCCGGCCTCTACGAGAAGCTCTGGCGTTTTATGGAGGAAAACCCTCGCGCGGCCTCGGCCATAATAGGAAAGTGCCTCCTGGCCGCGCGCGGGCGCGAGGCCGCGCGTAAGGCGCGTGAGCTCACCAGGCGCAAGAGCTTTCTTGAGTCCGACACCCTTCCCGGCAAGCTGACGGACTGCATATCAAAGGAAAAGGACTCGGCTGAGCTCTTTATCGTTGAGGGTGAATCCGCGGGCGGAAACGCGAAACAAGGCCGCGACAGGCACACCCAGGCGGTCCTTCCCCTCCGCGGTAAGATACTGAATGTTGAAAAAAGCACCCTTGACCGGTCTTTGTCCAACGCGGAGATAAGAACCCTGGTGTCAGCCATAGGCGCCGGAATAGGCGAAGAGTGCGACCCTTCCGAGGCTCGCTACGGAAAGATCATAATAATGACGGACGCGGATGTTGACGGAGCGCACATCCGGACCCTCCTTTTGACTTTCTTCTACAGATACATGCGGCCATTGCTTGAGGCCGGCTACATCTACATAGCCCAGCCCCCGCTCTTTCGTGTCCAGAAGGGAAAGTTGTTCGCCTATGCCTACGACGAGGAAGGGTTGTGGGCCCGAGGAGTCCAGGTGGCCCACGGCATCAAGGCCTTCTACAGGGATGGCACCGAGCTGTCGGACGAGGAGTTGCTTGCCAAGCTCCTGGTTTTTCACAGGTTCAGAAACTACTCTGGCGTTATCGCAAGGTATGACCGGGACATTGCCAGTGTAGCCGAGCCGATCATCGCGGGGATGGGCATGTGGAAGAAGACCTTCGCTGACACCGAGGAGATGTTCAGGTTCATAAACGAGGAGCTCAAGCCCAGCAAGGGAGTCAAGAAATTCACCGTTGACAAGGAGAGGAACGAGGTTGAGTTTGAGCTGAAACCAGGCCACCCTCTCAGTGTTCCGGCCGAGGATCTGAGGCTGATCCTCAACCTTTACTCCGAGCTCTCCGATGCATTGACGAATGACGGGCTTAAGGACACCAGGTTCATCCTTGAGAAAGAGGAGCAAGTCATACACAAGCCGGATGATCTGGTTTCCCTCCTGAGAAGGATACTCTCGTTTGACCCCGCCTCGGTCGTGACCATCCAGCGCTACAAAGGTCTGGGCGAGATGAACGCGGATCAGCTCTGGGAGACCACCATGGACCCGCAGACCCGGACCCTCAAGCGCGTTTCCGTTGAGGACGCGGAACAGGCCGAGAGATTGTTTTCAATCCTGATGGGCGATCAGGTTGAACCCAGGCGAGAGTTCATAGAACGCAACGCCCTCAAGGCCGTGAACATAGACATCTAGCTCCTGGTCAGGGAACGAGGCCAGCCACGAAAGCGTGTCATGCTCTTTACAAGTAAGAAGATCTTTATATATAAAAGCTTCTTACCAGTATAGAGGGTGACATGTTGGCGCGGCCGTTTTCCGCGAATCTCCCTGCCTCCCTGAGCGCTGTTCTGACCATTGGTGAGGCACTGTCTCAAGCCACGGCTTTATAATTATTAGCCTATGCCGAGGATGCTACTTTCTGGCAATGAAGCGATAGCATGGGGTTTCCGGGACGCCGGCGGACACTTTGCCGCGGCATACCCGGGAACCCCTTCAACCGAGATACTTGAGGCAATAGCCCCCTTCCCCGAGGTTTACGCGCAGTGGTCGCCCAACGAGAAGGCCGCTTTTGAATCCGCTTTTGGCGCGTCGCTTGCAGGCGCGAGGGTTCTGGTCGCGATGAAGCATGTCGGACTGAATGTAGCGGCAGACCCTCTCTTTACCTCCTCCTACACAGGCGTCAACGGCGGCATGATCGTGGTTACCGCGGATGACCCATCAATGCACTCATCTCAGAACGAACAGGATAACCGCAACTACGCGCCCTTTGCCAAGATTCCCCTCGTGGAACCATCCGACCCCCAGGAATGCTACGAATTCGTGCGCGTGGCCCTTGAAATATCCGAGAAATACGATATTCCCGTTCTCTTCAGGGTAGAGACCAGGCTCTCACACGGCAAAGCCAAGGTTGAGACAAGGGATAGCAGGTTAGATGTCCCCCTGAAGGACCCTGATCTCAGGTGGGACAAGTATGTCATGATGCCCGTGAACGCGAGGCCACGCAGGGTTGACCTGGCAAGGCGTCTGGCCGCGCTCCTTGAGTTCTCCGAGACCAGCGGCCTGAACAGGATTGAGCCCGGCGACAAAAAAATGGGGATAATCACCTCTGGCATAAGCTACATGTATGCCAGGGAGGTTTTCCCGTCCGCGTCATATCTCAAGCTTGGCATGAGCTACCCGTTTCCAGAAAAAATGGTCAGGGCATTTGCTGACGAGATACTGAAGGCCGGCGGCGTGATATATGTAATAGAGGAGCTTGACCCCTTCATAGAGACGCGCGTGAAAGCCATGGGGATACCCTGCAGGGGAAAGGATCTTCTGCCAGAAATAGGCGAGTTTTCCCCGGAGATAATACGCTCAGCTATAAAAGGCGAGCGTTTTGACGCCAAGCCCCTTTCCGGCGCGCCATCCCGCCCACCTAACCTGTGCCCCGGTTGCCCCCACACATCGGTCTTCTTCCAGCTCAACCGCCTGAAGGCCAATGTCTTCGGGGACATAGGCTGTTATACCCTCGGGGCATTGCCGCCCCTTTCGTCCATACACACCTGCATCTGTATGGGCGCTTCCGCCACGAACGCTTTCGGTTTCGCGAAGGCTCGTGGAGGCGAGGAAGCAAAGAAGACCGTCGCTGTTCTGGGGGATTCAACCTTCTTCCACATGGGGATCCCCGGAACCATGGAGATGGTCTACAACAAGGGAGTCAACACCATCATTGTCCTTGACAACAGGACAACCGCGATGACCGGCCACCAGGTTCACCCTGGCTCCGGCAGGACCCTGAAGGGCGAGGAGACCGTCGCGCTCTTGCCGGAGGAAATAGCGAGGGCCCTGGGCATAAAGCATATCCAGATCATAGACCCTTATGACCTGAAGCTCGTCCGTGACACCCTGAAGGAGGCCATGGCGCACGATGGCCCGAGCTTCGTGGTGACCAGGAGGGCCTGCATTCTCCTCCCGGAGGAAAGGAAACGCTGGGAGGCCTTGCCGAAATACCTTGTCCTGGAGGAGAAGTGCGCCGGCGAGAAGTGCCACTTGTGTCTGAGGCTTGGTTGTCCGGCCATATTCGCGAAGGACGGTAAAGCCAGGATAGACAGGACCCTCTGCACATCCTGTTCCTTGTGCGCGCAAGTATGTCCCAAAACATACGCGGCAATAGTCCTGGAGACCGAGAAGGCGGAGGTGAAAAATGCCTGAGACCGTGAACATACTCATATCCGGAGTCGGCGGCCAGGGCGTTGTCCTCGCATCCGAGATAATATCCGCGGCCGCGATGGAGGCTGGCTACGAGGTCAAGCAGAGCGAGGTCCACGGCATGGCACAGCGCGGTGGCTCCGTGGTCAGTCATGTTCGGTTCGGGCCAAAGGTCTTTTCCCCGCTGGTTGAGACGGGGACCGGCCACCTCTTGCTCTCGTTTGAGAAGTCCGAGACCCTGAGGTGGACTGGCCTTTTGAACCCAGCAGAAGGCATCGTCATCCTGAACACCCAGGAGATAATCCCGGTCACGGTTAGCCAGGGCCTTTCCGAATACCCGCACGACGCGCTTGAGCGCCTCAAGGAGGCCGGTTTCAAAACCATTGCGCTTGACGCCCTCGCTCTGGCAAAAGAGGCCGGGACAGAGCGCGCGGTGAATGTCGTCCTCATCGGCGCGGCGAGCCCGTTCCTCCGGCTGGACCAGGGACTCATCAGGAAGGTCGTTGGGGACCGGGTTCCCCCGAAATACCGGGACCTGAACATGAAGGCCTTTGACCTGGGCCTCTCGGCGAGCGCAGGGTAGATTGGGTTTTATGCCCAGGCCGCGATCGACTTGATCTACGAAGGCCCCCCCTTATAATTTGAGCGCGCGGGGATATGGGATCCGTGGAAGCTCTCCGACGCAAGGGGGAACAAAGATGAAATATTCGTTGAAAGCATGGGCTCCTCTGATCATTCTGCTGGCTATGGGGTGTTCAAAGATGGAAGATATGGAGGAGTCTTCCGGGGCAACCGTGTCAGGAACATCCCTGGAACAGGAGATGTCCATCGTGGCGATGGGGATGTCCAACGAGCTAAAGGAAAAAAAGGACTCGCTGGTGAAGGTCATAGTGGCCTCCACGGAGTCAGAGCACAAGGTTCCCTTCTCGGTGGCGCTGGCTATCTTCGGGATTGTCCCAGGGCCCAGAGTGGATTCCGTGGTCCAGATGTTGTGGGTCTATTTCCCGGTCCCTGAGCACCTGGACAGGGCCAGGAAAGGGGAGGACTACGGCGTGGCTTATCAACCTCCCTTTGGATGATATGAGCCTCACACGGATTCCTGGCTTCTCCTCCAAAGGCAAGCCTGTGAGATTTTTCGTGGATCAGATCCCGGCTTTTCCCGTACTAATGATAACCTTTGAGCCTCCTGATAGTGTGTCTGAAACCTCCGAGCCACCAGGCGAAAAGGGTGAACAACATGTGCCATACGCCAAGAAAATGAAGATAAAAGTGAGTGTGGAGCCTTGGTGGTTAGGAGCCATGGAGATCTACGCACTGACCAAGAAGGGTAGCTGGCCGAATACATATGGCGCGGAATACAAACAGCCCTCCTGGACGACGGACTGGAAGAACCATCTCTACACCTATTACTGCGGAGAAGAACCCCTTTACTGGTGGAGCGAAACGAACGACCATTATGTTGTCATATGGGAAGACGATGGATGGGGAGACTCTGATGACTGGGTAGAGGACTTTGACATCTTTGGCGATAGCTATAGCTGCGGAGATCCCAACTACTGGACGGATACCAGGGCGGATCTCGGTTTCTACTACAGGGTGCAATATTAGGAGGCCCCATGCTTCAAATACTCTTAGCCTTTTCCCTCTCCTGGGGAGAGGGAATTAAGTATGACGGTTCCGGAAGCGGCGGATATGGGCCAGCCCACCTTCTGAGAGCCCGACTCGGCATGGTGGGTATGGAGGCCGGGAGCTGGATTTACGAGTCCAGCAAGGAGAGCTACATCTGGCCCGCTTGGAGCCTACCCATACGCGGGGATAGGGTAGTATACCATACATCCTGAACAACCTCAATATCCGGGGGATTCCGTGGCCTTTGAGGCTTTTGATGGGATCCTGGCAATGGCCGGATTTTCAGGGGAGTGGAATGTCCCCAGAACCCACACGGCCCTTTACTCCGATATGGGGTTCACCTGGTTCTTCAACTCCTACCCATTTGAGTTCTGGGCCTGGACCATGGGAGGTGGCCTGTTGTTCAGGATAGTGGAGTAAAGGAAGCTTACCCAGAAACTTTAGCGCGGAGGGCCGGGACCAAAAAGAGCCGTAGTCGTTCTTGAACGGGCGCAAGCCCTTAAATTAAAATATATTCATGTGCCTGGGAATCCCAATGAAACTGCTTGAGAAGGAAGGGGAAACAGGATGGGTTGAGTCCGGTGGGCTTCGGCGCCAGGTCTCCCTGGCCCTGGTGCCTGATGCCCAGCCCGGCCAGTGGGTCATCGTTCACGCCGGCTTCGCGATAGAGACCATGAGCGAACAGGAGGCCACGGAGACCCTTGACATGCTCAGGGAGGCGCTTGATGGGTGAGCGTGTCCGGCTGGGCCACGGCTCAGGCGGGGTTCTCTCCAGGAATCTCGTGGAAGAGGCCTTCCTGCCCCACCTGAGCAACCCTGTCCTTGACGCTCTCGGCGATTCCGGTGTTTTTACCCTTGGCGAGAAAAAATTTGCCCTGACGACGGACTCATTCGTGGTCAGGCCCATCTTCTTCCCCGGAGGGGACATAGGAAAGCTCTCCGCGTCCGGGACCATAAATGACCTGGCTGTCTCTGGCGCGAGGCCCCTTTTTCTGACCGGCGGCTTTGTCCTTGAGGAGGGGCTTGATCTTGACGACCTGGCCCGGATAGTCCGCTCCTTCTCAGATACCATAAGGGATGCCGGGGCCGCTTTCGTCGCGGGTGACACGAAGGTCATAGAGGGCACAGGCGGACTCATCGTGAACACTGCCGGCCTCGGGGAGCTCCTCCCGGATGTTGAACTCGGCCCAGAAAGGATTGAACCCGGCGACCGGATAATCGTCACGGGAACCGTTGGGGACCACGGGTTCGCGGTTCTCCTGGCAAGGGGCGAGCTCGGGCTTTCGGCAGATTTTCCGTCTGACTGCGCGCCGATCTGGGACATGCTTGAGCCAATTTACGCCGAGCTTGGCAGGGATGTGAAGTTCGTCCGTGACCCAACCAGGGGCGGGCTTGTCACAGTCCTCAACGAGACGTGCCGTCCCGGTTTTGATTTCGTAATACGAGAACAGGATGTCCCGGTCAGGCCGGAGGTCGCCGCGGCCTCCGAGCTCCTTGGACTTGATCCCCTCTACGCCGCTTGCGAGGGCAGGGCGGTTGTTTTCGTTTCCCGGAGGAGTTCCGACAAGGCCCTTGAAATATTGCGCGGCCATCCGCTTGGCTCTGGTTCTTCCCTTATCGGGGAGGTCACGGAAGGCAAGGGCATGGTTGTGGGCGTAACCGAGACCGGCGGGAGGCGCGTTCTGGATATGCTTGCAGAGGATCAGTATCCACGGATCTGCTGAGATAGACCCTTAAAATCCCGGCCTACCCTTCAGCTTGACCATCAGCTTTGGACTATGCGCCAAGGATGAATGAGGCCTCCTAGCAATCTTATAATTTGGGCCTATGGACCGAAAAAAACTCCTCGTTATCGGCGCGGGGCCTGGGGGCTATGTCGCGGCCCTGCGTGGCGCCCGGCTGGGCTTTGATGTTACGCTGATTGAAAAGGGCAATGTTGGTGGCGTTTGCCTGAATGTGGGCTGTATCCCTACGAAGGCCCTTCTCTCCGCGACCGAGCTCGGCCACGACGCGGCCCGGGCAGGCGCCATGGGCGTCCTGGCCGATGTCAAGTATGACCTGGAAAAACTGGACTCTTTCAGGGAGGCCTGCGTCAAGAAGCTGACCGGCGGCGTGGAGTTCCTCCTTAAAAAGAACGGGGTCAACCTCGTCAGGGCCGAGGCAGTTTTCACAGGCCCCGATACCATCTCAGCCGGAGGCCAGGAATTCCTTTTTGATCACGCGATAATCGCCTCAGGCTCCTCGCCCATCGGGATACCTGGCTTCCCCTTTGATGGGGAAAGGATAATCACCTCCACGGAGGCCCTATCGGTCAAAAATATCCCCGAAAGATTGCTCATAATCGGAGCCGGGGTCATAGGCCTTGAAATAGCCACCATATACGCCCGGCTCGGCGTTCAGGTTGAGATAATAGAGATGATGCCGGGGTGTCTTCCCGGCATGGACAGGGACCTGGTCAGGCTCGCGGAGGCCGAGATGAAAAAGCTCGGCGTGAAATTCAACTTCAACTCCCTCGCTTCTGCCTGCGCGGAGTGCGAGGGCGGCCTGGCAGTTGATTTCAACTGCTCCGGAGAGGCCAGGAAAACCGAGGCAGACAGGGTTCTCGTCTGCGTGGGCAGGAGGCCGAACTCGGCCGGTCTCGGGCTTGAGGCCGCTGGGGTTGAGATCACGGAAAAGGGTTTTATCCGGGTTGACGAGAACCTCATGACCACCAATCACAAGGTTTTCGCGATAGGGGATGTAATCGGCGGGCCCCTGCTCGCGCACAAGGCATCCGCGGAAGGGCTCCAGGTCGTTGAGGGCCTCGCGGGCGCCTCTTCGGGCAAGAGGTTCAGGTTCATCCCTGGCGTCGTCTATACTGACCCCGAGCTCGCGTCCGTCGGCGCGACAGAGGACGAGCTCTCGGCCGCGGGCGTTCCGATAAAAATCGGCAAGTTCCCGTTCGCGGCCAACGGCAGGGCTGTAGCCTCCGGGAAAACCTCCGGTTTTGTCAAGATAATAGCCCACGCGGAGACCGATGAGATACTCGGCGCTCATTTGGCTGGGCCGCATGTCTCGGAGATGATAGCCGAACTCGCACTCGCGATGGAATCCGGCGTGAAAGCGTCCCAGCTCGGCAGGGTCGTTCACCCGCACCCAACGCTTTCAGAGGCCATAATGGAGGCCGCGGAGGATGTGCACGCGGCCGCGGTGCACATATTCAGGCAGGGCTAGGTAGGGTTTGACATCATGACCCAGGGTGCGAAAACCCTGGGTTAGCTTGGCCCAGGGTGCAAAGACCCTGGGCTACCCGCTGGTAATCTTATTCCCTCCTCCGCCTCCAGCTTGCCATGGCCTCAAGCAATCCCTGGCCCGGGGCCCTGAACCTGAACGACGCCAAAGGCCCCGCGACCGCGATCAGGCCGACGGTCAAGGCCAGGCAGGTCACCTGCTCTGGCTTCATCCTGGTTCCCCTCGCGGCGAGGATGTAAAGGACGAGGAGGAACAACCAGGAATAGACGGTATAAATGAGGGCTACCGGCGGCGTCCCACTCAACCTCTCCGTGATACCAGAGGCAAAACCCTTTAGATCCCCGTGCAGGAGCGAGGCTATTGCCCCCGTGAGACTGCCCTGGGCTTTCTGCGAATCAGCGAGAACGGCCGATGGCAAATTGAAATCCAGGCCGCCAAGGCCCCTCAGGAGGCCCTTCGCGCATATCAGGGCAAACGCTTTGGGATGCCCCGTTATCTCCCTCATTCCCTCCTTTCTCGCCTCCCGGACGAAGTCCGGGTCGTTGGCGGCCCGCCAGGGATCCGTATCATACTGCTGGTAAAGGTCCGGCCGGGAAGCCTCCCACGCCTCCTGATAGCTAGTCCCCTGCGCCTCGGCCCTGGTCATGGGGCCAATGAAAACATAGAAATTTACATCCGATACCGACGAGAGGGTGAAAAGCCCTGAGACCAGGTAATTTCTCGTTGCCCACATAAGCGGCAGGGCCAGGAAACCCCAGATAAAATTGCAGAGGCCGACCCAGTCCCTTTTCCAGGCCGGATAAATGCCGGCAATTGCCAGTATTATTCCGGATGGCCTGGTCAAGCACGCGAGGCCCATCGCGAGTCCAGCGAGGGTATTTTTCCCGCGAAAGAGCAAGAGGGCCCCCATGGTCAGGAGGACCGCGAACAGGGTCTCGGTGTATAGCATCGCGCCGAATATTGCCGTGAACGGATCGCAGGCCGCGAGGAGGCCCGGCAGGAGGCCGTCTCCGGAGACCCTCTGGCCCAGGAAAAAGACCAGGACAGCGAGGATTCCGCCCAGGATTATCTGGAAAACCATTGCCGGCCTCTCGTCCCTGAACGGCGAGTATAGCGCGGAGAGGATCAACGGGTATGGCGGAGTCCTGACGATGTTCTGTCGGAAAGGGGGTCCGGAGTCCCAGGAAAACCCGTTACCGCGGATCAAGTTGTCCGCTATGGCCAGGTAGCCTTTTGTGTCCATGCCGTAAGCCCTTTCAGGTTTAATGAGTGCCGGCGCCGAAACCGCGCACCTGAAGCCAACCGCGACCGCGAAAATCAGAAAGGCCTTTCTCACTACTCAAAGCATAACGCAGGCGAGGAAGCCGGGTAAATCAGTTGTCGGTTGTTAGTTGCTGGTTAGAAACCGATGGGTAGCCAGGGGTTTTAACCCCTGGAAATTCGTTCCATTTCCCCTTGGGTTACATCCCGGGTAGCTCGGGGCGTCCCGCTCCGAAAGGGGGATATTCCATAACCCCTGGCAAGCGCGCCAGGGGCTACCCATCCCAGCGCGGGCACGGGGACCCGCCCCTACATTATAATTTGGACATGAAACAGATTCTCTGGGCTTGCGATTTTTACGAGGACAGTCTTTTTGCTGGTCAGATCGCCGCGGAGATAGCAGGGCCCACCGGAGCAACCCTTCACGCCGTAAACATAATGAGGCTTCCGTTCAAACACGAGAAAAACACGGCCGAATGGCTTGAGAGAAAGAACGCGCTTGAGAAGCGACTTGAGGGCATTGCGGCCGATCTAGCGAGGGGGGGTATTGGGGTTTCTTACGAGGTAATAGAGTCAGAGGCCACCGGCAAGGTAATCCTTGAACGGGCAGAGGCTCTTCACGCGGACATCATCGCCATGGGCAGGGCTGGCCTTCCTGGCGAGGAGAACTACGCGGGCTCAACCGCGAGGCAGGTCCTCTACGGCACCAGGAGGCCCGTTCTCATAGCCCGTGGAATGGACATGCTCCCCAAGATTGACAGGGTCCTGGTCACAACGGACCTGTCCGGCCCCTCCTTTGTCGCGCTGGACTTCGCTTTGCCATTAGCCAGGGCATTCTCCGCGCCGGTTCACCTTCTCTTTGTCTACGAGTTCGTGGACATTCCGCCAACCAGCGACGAGATGGATAGCGCGCTTGACGAGCTCAGGCTCGCGATAAAGACGAAAGGCCTTTCTGAGGGCGAGGTCAAGCCAGAGGTCATCAGCCATCCAGAGTCCGGGGACGGCATAGCGAAATACATTACCGCGAACAACATTCCTCTGACCGTGATGAGCGCCAGGGGCGCGTCCGGCCTGGAGAGGTGGCTCCTGGGAAGCACCACCGAGAGGGTGATCAAGCTCTCGTCCTGGCCGCTGATCGTAGTCAAGGAGTAGATGTCCGAGCGCGGGATTGAACACAAGCTTAAATCATCTGCCACCACCATAACCTACCGCCTGATCAGGACCACCCGAAAATCCACGATCGGGATACGGATAAATGACAAGGGCGTTTTTGTGTTCGCACCGAGGCGGGCCTCTTTGGCGGAGATAAAGAAGGTTCTCATGAGGAACCTTGACTGGATAATCGCTACCCTGGATAAGAGGATTTCCGGGAAAAGGAATTTCGTTGACGGCGAGACCTTCCTTTATCTCGGAAAGGCTCTCAGGCTTTCCGTCAAGAGGGTTCGCGGGAAAAGGGGCATTACGGTCAACAGAACGCCAAGGCTTCTGGTTGTCCAGGGCCCTCCCGACATGAGTCCTGATGCCATCCGGGAGGCGCTCATCAGGTGGTTCAGGGAGGAGGCCAGGGTCGTCCTCTTCGGAAAGGTCCGAGCCTGGGCGAAGGCGATGCGCGTTAAGCCGAACAGGGTCTTCATTAGGGATCAGAGGACGAGATGGGGGAGTTGCTCCTCATCTGGCAGTCTGAACCTGAGCTTCAGGCTAGTAATGGCCCCTGAGCGCATGGCCGATTATGTTGTGGTTCACGAGCTCGCGCACCTCAAGTTCAGGAACCACTCAAGGGATTTCTGGGGTTTCGTTGAGAGCTTCATCCCCGACTACAAAGAGAGACAGAAGTGGTTCAGGGAAAACGGCCGAATGCTCAGGTGGTGATCACTGCCTCTCTTCCTTTCTGAGAAGCCACATTGCCAGACAAATGAAGAGCAGGTTCGGGACCCAGATGACCGGATGCGGGAGTAAGCCCCTGGTTGAGAGTTGTTCCCCTGACAGAAGCAATATGTAGTAAAGAACAAATACGAAAAAAGATATCCCGAAGGCTGTCCCGTAGCCGCCGCGCCTGGTTATCACCGCGATGGGGACCCCCAACAGGACGAATATCAGCCCCGCGACCGGCAGGGCGAGGCGCTTGTGCAGTTCAACCCAGATCTGGGCTATTCTCGTTTTTACCGATTTGCTTGCCCCCGGATCCGCGCCCAGCTTTTTCAGGTTCTTCTCCTGTTCACGCAGGTCCGTTGCCAACTGCGGGAGGAGCTTTTCCTTGTCCGCGCGGAACTTGCGCTCCTCCTGGAGCATTTCCGGATTCAGGGGAATCTTCATGCGGTATCTCTCAAAGGACATTACCCTGTAGATGTTCCTGTCCCGGCCTATGACCTGGTGAACCTCGCCGTCCTCAAGCGCGAACACCATTACCGTGTCTCCGGAGACAAAGACCCTTCCTTTTTTGGCTATTATCGTCTTTGGTTCAGCGCCTTTTATATCCTGGATCTTGACATCCTCTATGGCACCCGTTCTATCGTCCTTATCCCCGGTGTAGACCAGGTAATCCTCTATCTGGGTAAAAAGCCCCTTCTTTATCTGCGCGGTCGGGCGTTTCTGGCCTATCTCCATCAGGAGTCCCTTCAGCCTGTGGTTTGCCTCCGGCACCATGTAGTTGTTGGCCCAGAAAAGGAATCCCGTGAGCGCGACCGCTCCGATGAAGGGCCCAAAAGCGAGACGCTTTGAGGATATGCCAAGCGCTTTCGCGGCCATGACCTCGTAGTCCTGGGACATCCTGCCGAACGCCACGAGAATCGCCACGAGAACAGCCATCGGGGTTGTAAAAGTCAGGATAAAGGGCAGGGTGTAGAGGATGACCAGGCCCACCGTTCCTATTGGCACGCCCTTGCGTATCAGCAGGTCCATCAGGTCAAACATCCTGTCCAGAAGCATGATCACGGAGAAGGTTGCCAGCGCGCCTATGAACGGCGCGATGACCTGCCTGAGGATCATCCTGTCCAGTGTCTTCACGGGGAAATTATACCGGCTAGGCGAGGGTCTTTGCACCCCCGCAGGGTCGCGGCCACAATGAGTATTCGCTTACGCTCAACATAGAGCCAGGGCTACCCGTATTTTATTATTTTATTCTGGGGTAGGCGGGGGTCTTCGCACCCCCACAACGAGCTGGCCCCGGCTACAAAGAGCCAGGGCTACCAACCGATAAAGCCCCTATATTACCATCATGTCCATGAGCTCGTGGACCGGCATTTCGTCTATGGTCTTTGGTTCCTTGAACAGAGCAACCAGCTCCCCAACCCGCTCGTTCGGGAACCTCACGGATGCGTTTGACCTGAACTTCTCGTAGAGGAGGGGCATTGCCTCGCGCCTTCTGCGTCTGTGGCCTATGGGGAACTCCACCTCAACCTTCCCGGTTGTGGAGCCATCCTTGAACCTGACCTCAACCGCGTTGGCTATACTCCGTTTCTCAGGATCAAGGTAATCCGCGGAGTATCTCTTGTCCTCCACGACCCTCATCCTTTCTCTCAGCGCGTCTATCCGCGGATCTGCCGCGACCGCGTCGGAATAGGAGTTGGCCGTTACCTCCCCGTGTATCAATCCCACCGCGACCATATATTGTATGCAGTGATCCCGGTCAGCGGGGTTGTTCAGGGGGCCTGTTTTGTCTATTATCCGTTTCGCGGATTCCTGGGTTGTTATCACAATCTCGGCTATATCATCAAGCCTGTCCCTTACAGCAGGGTGCAGTTTCAAAGCGGCCTCAAGCGCGGTTTGGCCGTGGAACTCCGCTGGGAACGAGACCTTGAACAGCACATTTTCCATCACATAGCTTCCCAGGGCCTGGCCAAGCTTGATTTCCTCTCCCCTGAACCACGCATCCTGGAATCCCCAGGTTGGAGCCGAAAGAGCCTTCGGGTAGCCCATCTCACCGGCAATAGCCCAATATGCCAGCTGAACGCCACGGCTCGTCGCGTCGCCCGCGGCCCATGATTTCCTCGGCCCTGTTTGGGGCGCGTGCCTGTATGCTCGCAGGGTTGCCTCAAGGAACGCGTTGGATACTGCGCTTATAACCTGGTCCCTCGTCCCTCCCAGCATGGCCGTAGCCACGGCCGCTGAGGCCACCTTCACGAAAAGGACATGATCAATCCCCACCCGGTTCAGGCTGTTTTCAAGCGCAAGGACTCCTTGGATTTCGTGCGCCTTTATGGCCCAGGTTAGAACATCCCTTACCCTTATCGGGGGTTTTCCCTTCGCTACATTTTTCTGACTCAGGTGATCCGCGAGCGCGAGTATGGCCCCTAGGTTGTCAGATGGGTGGCCCCACTCCGCCGCGAGCCAAGTATCGTTGTAGTCAAGCCAGCGTATGGATGTGCCGATGCAGAAAGCGGCCCGGATGGGATCAAGGATGAACTGCGTCCCCGGAACCCTTGAACCCATTGGGACGGTTGTGTTTGGCACAACCGGTCCCATGAGCTTCGCGCACGCGGGATACGAGAGCGCGAGAAAGCCACAACCGAGCGAGTCCATCAGGCACAACCGGGCCGTATTTATGGCTTCCCGGCTTGTTACCCTATAGTCAATTACATAATCCGCTATCTCGGAAAGGACTTTATCTGGCTCCATATCTATCGTTTGTCAATGGGGATGAATTTCAGATTCTCCGGCCCGACATACTCCGCCCTGGGCCTTATTATCCGGTTGTTAGCTCTCTGCTCAAAGATGTGAGCTGACCAACCTGATGTCCTTGCCATCACGAAAATGGGCGTATACATCGGGACCGGTATCCCAGCCATGTAGTAGAGAACCCCGCCGAAGAAGTCCACATTCGGGAACATCCTCTTCTCTCGCCACATTACTTCCTCAACCCTCTCGGCCTTCTCATACAGGCTCATGTCTCCGGCCATTTCCGAGAGTTTTTTCGCCCACGCCTTCGCGATGGGGTGTCGTGGGTCAGAAACCTTATAGACCCTATGGCCGAATCCCATTATCTTCTCTTTACGGGCAAGGGCTTCCAGGATCTTCTTCTCCGCGTCATCCGGATCAGAAAACTTCTGGAGCATGTATACCGCGGCCTCGTTCGCACCGCCGTGCAGGGGCCCGCGGAGCGCGCCTATGCCCCCGGTTATGGCTGAGTAGAAGTCCGAGAGCGTTGATGCTATAACCCGGCAGGAGAATGTTGACGCGTTGAACTCGTGCTCAGCGTATAGTATCAGGCTAACATCAAGAGCTCTTTCGGCTGTCGGGTCAGGGTCTTTTCCGGTCAAGAGCCTGAGAAAGTGGCCCGCTACCCCCTTATCGTCGGTTACGGTTTCTATCCTCTTTCCCGAACTGGCGAAGTGATACCAGTAAAGGAGCATGGAGGGAAATGATGCTATGAGCCTGTTGGCTATGACAAGCTGATCCCGGCCCGGCCCCTCAGGCTCCATGGTTCCGAGAGCGGAACAGCCAGTCCTCATAACATCCATCGGGTGCGCGTCAGGGGGTATTTGCTCCAGCACTGTCTTAAGGGCCTCGGGCAGGCCCCTCATGGACATCAGGGTTTTCCTGTATTCCTCAAGCTCCTGGGTGTTCGGAAGTTTCCCGTAAAGGAGAAGGTAAGACACCTCCTCAAAGCACGCGCCCTCTGCCAGGTCTTCCACCGAGTATCCTCGGTAGTGGAGGCCCTTTCCCTCCTTGTCAACCGTCGCGATCGCCGTGTCCCCGGCTATCACATCTTCAAGCCCAGTTGGTTTCTTCAAAGCTTCCATGCTAAATAACCTCCGGTTTCAGCGGCTATTATACAACGACAGGGGGGGCTGACGCCAACTCAGGGGGTTCATTACCCCTTTCCTGACAGCTCGTCCATTTTCCTCTCGTATTCGTGATACCCTATCACCTCGTATATCTCCTCTCTCGTCTGCATGAGGTCAATGACATCCCTCTGGGTTCCATCCCTGAGGATTGCCTCATAGACCCTCCGCGCGGCCTTTGCCATTGCCCTGAACGCGGAGAGAGGGTAGAGCACTATACTGACACCGACTTTTCCAAGTTCCTCCGCTGTGAAAAGCGGGGTTTTGCCGAACTCGGTTATGTTCGCCAGGATCGGAACCTTCACCTCCTCCGCGAATCTCCTGAAATGTTCCAGCTCGGTAAGCGCCTCCGGGAATATCATGTCCGCGCCAGCATCCCGATATGCTATTGCTCTTTCTATTGCCGAATCCAGTCCTTCTGCGGCAAACGCGTCCGTCCTGGCCATTATCACGAAGTCCTGGTCTCGCCTCGCGTCAACCGCGGCCTTTATCCGGTCTGTCATTTCCTGTATGGAAACCACCTCCTTGCCCGGCCTGTGGCCGCACCTCTTCGCGGAGACCTGATCCTCAATGTGAACCCCCGCGGCGCCAGCTCGCTCGGTTTCCCTTATTGTCCTGGCTATGCCGAGCGCGTTTCCCCAACCTGTGTCCACATCAACCAGAAGGGGAAGGGGGCACGCGGATGTTATTCGCCTGACATCCTCAAGCACATCGGAGAGGTTCGTCATCCCCAGGTCTGGCAGTCCATAAGAGGCAGTTGCAACACCGCTCCCCGACAGATAGAGCGCTCTGAACCCCAATTTTTCCGCCAGCATGGCCGCGAAAGCGTTTATCGCGCCAGGAACCTTTAATGGCCTCTCATCTGATAACGCCTCTCGGAAAAGTTTTCCAGGACCCTTTTTCATGCCCAGATGATAAAGCAGGGCGCGGTGGTTTATCATTTATGTGTGAGGGTCTTGCTGGTCAGGTTTTCCTCATTGGGCGATGTAGCGCTCGTTTCGTCGCCGATTGAGCTTTTGCGCCAGGCCGGACACGATGTTTCCCTCCTTACATTCAGGCCATTTGGCGAGCTCTTTCTCTCGGACGAGCGCGTCAGGGTTATTGAGGTTGAGCGAACTGAACCCCTCGGAAGTATACTGGCCAGAGTCAGCCGGAAATTTGACGCGTGCTTTGATTTGCACGGGAAATTGCTCTCTAGCGCTGTCGTTGCCCTTTCCGGCGCGCGGATCACGGCCAGGTATGAGAAGAGGATCATGGCCCGGAGGGCCTCGGTCTGGTTCAAGAAGCGCCCGCGATTCGTTCCTGTCCACGAGCTCTATTGCCTTCCCATCAGGAAAAAGTTGCGAATGACCGCGCCGTGCCCCCTGCCAAGGCTCATCCCTCCAGCGTCTGGCCCGCCCCTCCCGGAGGGTTTCGTCGTCATATCTCCAGGCGCCCAGCATCCGACCAGGTCGTGGCCCTGGTTTGCGGAGCTGGCCGAACTGCTCCTGGAGAGGAGGCTCAACCTTGTCTGGGTCGGGCTTGAACGCGAGGGGCCGTCCGGCGTCCCCGGCCTTGACCTCAGGGGCAGAACGAGCCTGCAGGAGCTCCTGTATGTCATCAGCATGGCGAGGGCCGTTGTTTCCGGCGATACCGGGCCCATGCACCTCGCCCGTTGCCTGGGGGTTCCGGTTGTGGCTCTTTTCGGGCCGACCATTCCGGAGTTCGGTTTCGGGCCTTTGCCAGGCCAGGGCGTTGTGCTTGAGAGGGACCTGAAATGCCGACCCTGTTCGCTCCACGGGGAGAAGCCCTGCCCATACGGACTTGAATGCTTAACGGCTATAGGACCGGAAGAGGTTGCGGAGGCCCTCTCTGGAATCCTCTGAGACCAACCCGAGAAACTGGAATAGCTATGCCCTCAGGGTATATAATTTTCTACTAATAAAAATACGGATTAGATTATGGGTTTGTTTTTTCGGAAAAACCTTCTGGTCGCGGGAGCCATGTGCGCGGTTAGCGCCTCCTGCGCTTCTTCTGGGGTCAAAATGGCCATAAAACCTGAAGAGACCGAGGGAGTTCACTCGGCCTACATGAACTATCTGGCCCAGAACGATACGGTTGCGTATCTCTGGCATAAACTGTGGCCTAGGGTTGATTCCCTGCCGCCGGATCTCCCTCTCTTGCCGGGGGCAGGCCTGGTTTATGGGAACCAGGTTTGCGCTCTCGGAAGGGTTCTCGGCGTTTCGCCCTTTATGGAGAGGGGGGATATATACCTGGTTGAAGTTGAGGAAATGTTTTACGGACCCCCAAGCGAAACCCTTCGGATATACCTGGTTGACAGAGCGCTTTTTCACGGCATACTGCCGTGCGAAGGGAACAGGCTTTTTATCGGAGGAGAGGCTTTTCCATACTGGTTCCTAACAATCAATAAGGAAGCCAGGGATTCCCTCGCAAAGGGGGTTGTGCCAGATCCGTGCCCGGGCGGTTACCACCTCGGGATCTGGAGCATCGTGTTCGGTGACTCTGTTGAGGGTATTTACAAGGTTGAGGAGTTCAGGGTCTATCTGAGGGATGCCGCGGCGGCCAAAAAGAAATTCCTGGGCATATAAAGGGAATTCCTCCTGGCCACTTGATAGCCCGGCCCAAAATGGCGAGCCAATTCAGGGTCGCTTGCTTGTTGCGCCGCGCCGGGGCCTGGCATTAAAATTCTCGCCGTAAGGAGGCATGATGCGGTTTAACTGGAAATACTTTGCAGGAATAGCAGTGGTCGGAACCTTCGCCGCTCTGAGCACTTACCAGCTCGCCAGGGCCCAGGCAGAGGGAGACATCCCTTCAGCCGAGGAGATCGTTGGAGAGGAGACCGCGCCGCCCGATACCATGTTAACCAGGCCATCAGGGCCTAGTGAGCCTACACGCCCATCATCATCAGCCCCAACCATTACCTTTGGCACCGGAGAATATCTCCTGAAGATGCCCCCCGCGGACATGGAGAAATACTACCCGCCAGTGTTCAAGAGATACGAGTATTCCCGCTTGATGGATAGCCTGGCCAAGTATTTCTACGAGCTCAAACTGGATATCAACGAGGGCGACTGGGACTATGTGGAGTTCAGCTTCCGGCTGTTCGCCAGGCAATACAAGCTCATGGCCGACATGCATCCGGGAATGTCCGAGTTCTTCCGGCTTGAATACTTGGACGCGCTCGCTGAACAACTCAACATCCAGAGCCCGGATAAAAAAGCGCCCGGGGATACAGTTGGCGGCTACGAGCCCGAGCCAGAGGAGATGGCCCACGAGGAGGAGGAACTGACAAGGGAGACCGAACCCGGCAAAGAGGGTATGGTCAAGAAATCCAGCCCTGAGGCCGTCAAGACCGTTGAGAAAATAGAGAACGAATCCTGCAAGCCCTGTCACTACATGTATCGTCCGGCCGCGTTTTTTGCCTACTACTGGGGAACCAGGGGAATGAAATACGACATGGTGTCCTTCCGGATGAAAGATCCCCTGGGCAAGAAGGGGGAGATCAGCTACAAGGAGTTCATGATCATCCTCGGGGAATCCTACTATGGCATCATGAACGGCATAGACAAGGGCGAAAAACGCTATGTTCGCATCAAGCTTAAGGACTTTGACAAGTGCATGGACGCGCTTGATGGAACCTGCATGAAGTGCCACTGGGAGGAGCCGGACAAATACATGATAAAGACCGTCAAGCCCCAGATGAAGGCCCTTGGTGAGGAGGCTAAACGCTACAAGCCCCGCAAGGACATCCTGAACAAGAACCTGGCTCAAATTTACGAGAATGTCTGCTCCGGTTGCCATGTGATACACATGCCAGTTTATCAGATACAGGAGGTCTGGAAGGGTGAAAAAGGAAGCAGTCAAGGGAAATAGACCATAGTAAAAAAATCGGGGTTCTGTCCATGTTCATGCAAAAGCTCCGTTCAAATATGGGCAAGGTCATCCTGTGGTTCATGGCCTTTGCCTTTATAGCCTGGATAGGTTTTGATCTGGGTGCTGACCTGGTTGGCACCCGGATGCGCAAGCCCTGGGAACGGGGCATAATCGCTGAGGTTGAGGGCCACGAGATACCCTACGACCTCTACAGGGCCCGGCTTGAGAAGGCAATATCGGATTCTCTCAAGGTGAGAGGCACCGAGCAATTGCCCAGGGAAGAGGAGGAGATGATAGCCGAACAGGTGTGGCAGGAGATGTTGGATGACATCCGGTGGGAAAGGGTCCTGCGCGACCGCGGCCTTGAGCTGGAGGACGAGACCGTTCTCAAGCTCCTCTCCCAGTTTCCGCCCAGGGAGATAACCGAGGACTCCTCTTTCTGGATAGACGGAAGATTCAGCTATGACCGCTACCTCGCGGCGTTGGGCAACCCCGCTAACCTGCCTTATTTCAGGGACTACGAGCTCCAGCTTCGGAGAACCATACCCAGGGATTTCATGGGCCTGGACATGATGACCTCGGTAGCGCTCTCGGAACGCGAGATATTTTACGATTACCGTTTGAAGAACACCAGGACTCACCTGATCTACATAGCGGTAAACGCGTCCGCGGCCATCCCGAACGATCAGGTTTCCGTCTCCGAAGACGAGATAGCCGCTTATTACAATGAACACAAGGAGGATTACAGGGTGGGAGAGAGGGCAACCATCCTTGTTGTCCGAATACCCAAGGCGCCGTCCGCGCAGGACACCCTGGCCGCCAAGGAACAGGTAATGACAGCCCTTGAGGAGATAAAGCAAGGAACCCCTTTTGAGGAGGCCGTCAAATACTATACCGATGACCCGGCCGGCAGGGAGACGGGCGGTGATATGGGCTGGATATTACCGGAAGCAACGCCTAAGTCTATTAAGGAGGCCCTGGCGGGAAAGGAGCCTGGAGCGCTTGTTGGCCCGGTTCAATCCCCAGCGGGTTGGCACCTGTTCAAGGTTGATTCTGTCCGCGGCGACTCCATGCGCCTCAGACAGATAGTCACCCGGATCCACATCTCTCCCGAGACCGAGGAAGCCCTGGCGGACGAGATGAGGAATTTCCTTGAGCTCGCCGAGAAATCTGGCTTTGCTGAGGCCGCGGCCGAGCTCGGCATGAGGGTTGACACGGCCACGGGGTTTGAGCTGGACAAGGGATTCATCCCCATCGTGGGGCCTGATCCTGTTCTCCTGCAATCGCTGAGAAAATCAAAGGCCGGCTTCACATCCCCGCTGATAAGGAAGCCCGGCTTCTACGCGGCAATTCATGTTGACCAGAAGTATCCCGCCGGTTACTACTCCCTTGATGAGATAAAGGAAAGGGTGAAGAGCGATCTTTTGATCCAGAAAAAGAAGGCAAAGGCCGCCGAGCTGGTCAAGAGCGCGATGAACGACATCGCGGCCGGCAGGCTTCCGGCATTGCCCCCCGGTTTCGTCATTCAGGAGGACACTTCTGCCACATACAACACCTATCTGCCGGGCGTGGCCGACAAGGAGCTTTTCTGGGGCGCGGTTACCGCGATAAAACCCGGAGGCTCTGCCGGGCCACTTGAGGGCAAGACGAGCGTCTATGGCATTCGCGTCCTAAGCAAGTCCGAGCCCTCGCCTGAGGTTTTCAAGGCCCAATCCGCCATGTTCCTTCGCCAGTCTGAGATGACCTATTTCCAGAGGCTCATGGGCGGCTGGCAGGAAGAGCTGACCCGTGATCTGAATGTGAAGGACTACAGGCCTTTTATATTCCTTTACTAAGGGCGCCTCTTTACGGATCCTTTGCGAGCTGGTCTCAATAGAGATCAGGGCGCGATCCCTCACCCAGATGGCGTTGAAATGCCCGAACTCAAGGCCAGGCAGTAGGGCCCAGGATTTTAAATCCCGATCAGCCAGATTGGCAGTTGGTGCTGATTTCAGGGTATCAAGATCAGCCGTGGAAATCCTCTCATCAGAGCCTTCAACCAGCAACGAGGGGCCAGAAACCATTATAATTTAACAATGATAGCTCTGATCTTGTTCTGGGCCCCGACAATGGAGATTCAGGACCCCATGGACATAAGGAACCCCTCCGAGTCGTTCTCGCTCGTTGACATGATGTTGACCCAGGGAGAGATCGGCGGGTATCCGCTCCTTTCCAGGAATATCTCCTCATTGGAGCTGTCCATGGCCGGGGTCGGGCCGGTTCCGCGGTCGGCCGAGCGCGAGCTGGCCGTTCCAGTTTCCGCGCAGTTCGTTGGTTCTGACCTGGCGGCCAGGCTCGTTGTGCCCTTTCAGTTTGCCTTCCAGTATGGCAATTTCATGGCATACGAGAGGGTCGCGCTCTTCACAGGCCGGAGGCACTTCCTGGGCCTTTCGCCCTGGGACAGCAGGCACGACCCCAGGTGGGAGATAACCAGCTGGGACACCCAGCCCATAGTTGGCAAAAAGGATATGGTGGAGGAGCGCCATCTCAGGGGATACGGCGGATACTTCTGGAACTGGGGATACATCACCCTGGGCCGCGAGGTCATCCGGCTGGGCCCCTCGTATCGCTACGCGGTAACCATTTCGGGTTTCTCCGGGCCCTTGGATTTCTTCTACAACCTCCGAATCCTTGCCGGCAGGTTCAAGTTTGTAGCTGGTTTCGCGAGGATTCCGGACACCATTGACAACAGGAGGATCACATACCAGCGGATAGAATGGTCTCCGTTTAATAATCTTTCCCTGGCCGCGACCGAGGGCGTTCTTACCGCGAGGGGGGATTTCGCGAAATACGCCATACCATTCCTGTTTTTTCACGATATCCAGCGCCACGAGTCAGATAACCAGGACAACCTTTTTGCTTCTGGCGAGTTATCCTGGCGGGTTTTGCGTGGCCTGAGGCTCTACGGCGAGGTTTTCATGGACGATCCGACCTTCATATCCGGCGGCGAGGCGGCCATGTATGCTCTTTTGGGAGGAGCGCAGGTCTCTTTCGGGAACTGGGAGGTTCGGGCAGAGGCGGCTGGAGCCAGCCCCTTCACCTACGCGCACTTCTCGGACTCCAACGCGATGTCAGCGCTCGGCTGGCCCATGGGCTTCTGGCTGGGGCCGGACGCGAGGGCATTCTACGCGCACGCGGGCTGGTATCCTGGAACAATAGGCATAAGGGCATTCTTTGAGATTTATCAGCATGGGGAGCTTTGGCTGGATACCCCCTATGAGGATGTGGGGGGCGAAGGAATTCCCTGGCCCAGCGGTGTTGTTGAGACCGCTACTGAGCCGGGGATTGAGTTTTTCATCATGTCTGATAAGGTAAATTTTAAGGCCAGAGCCTCTTGGTTCCGGGCCACAAATTATTTTAGCCAGGAAGGCCAGGATGTATCAGAGATAAGGCTGGCCGGATTTCTCTCGGTCGTGCCGGTTATCTTCAGGATAAAAATGTAGGAGCAATTCACAAATTACCCCTACTCGTTTTGTTTCGGCCAAACTGCACGGCTCCAGCAAAACTTTAGCCGTGCTGGATTGCCTATTTCCCGCAATATGGCGCGTTCAGGAACTTCCCGAGACCCTTCTTCTCCTCCCATGGCTTGTAGACGCACTCCACGAGCGTGCCGTCTGATTGCTGGAGCTCCACATAGAGATAACCCTCGTCTATGTAGGCCACGAAGACATCATCAATCACCCACTTGTCTCCCTCCGGGTGAAGAATGTCAACGCCTATAAGGTTTATCTCCTTGGTCTGGGGGTTGTAGTAGTTGTAGAGGTTGAGTATCTTTATGGGGTTACCCCCGTCATCGTATTCCAGGTCCATTGAGTAGTAGCAGACCTGCTCGCCCCTGTCGTTCATGTAGGCGTCGGACTCCACGAAGTTGCCCTTGCGAGCGTTTTTCTCCGCGGTCTGCAGAACCTCTATGAACTCGTCCACGGTTGCGGCATCCTCGTAGCAGTCACCAGCCGCGGCCAAACCAGGTAGCAACACCATCAAGCTAAGTAGAATAAATCTACTCATAAGATCAAAATTATACGGCCTTTTATCCCCGTGGGTAAAATCAAGATTACCCTCAATTGATAGTTTCCGGCTCCTTTTTAAAAGCGCGGGAATGCTCCGGGCCAATAAGATAGCCGATGAACAGAACCAGCGCGCCCACGAAAAGGTTAACGCAGAGAAAACGGAGGGCCGGGCCTCCAGTGTAATAGGCCCTTGGAACCTCCATGAGCAGAAAGGCCACCCCTGCCAGAAGGTAAGATAGTGGCCTCGCCCGGCTGATAGCGAGAAACAAAAGCGGCACAAGCGCGAGGCCAAAGTAATGCGTTGACGCGAACGGCACGATTAAAAGTGAAGCCAGGAGCAAGGTGTTGCCTCGCCAGAGCGGATCGCTCGTCCTCCATAGCCGCCAACCCGTCAGTCCCAGCACGGCACCGGCCCACGCCCAGTTTATTGCCCTTAACCAAAAGGGAACTACCGCCAGAGCAGTATTCAGCTCGGCGTGTTCGGATGTCCCCACGAACAGCCTGTAAAGGACAGCCAGCGCGGATTGGTTTTCGGCGCCAATATAGAGAAGGTTTGCCCTCTGGATGAGCAGGCCCAGGTATTGAAGAAAGACATTCTTTCCAAAAAGCAAAATCGCGGCCACCGAGGCCAGGAGCCATGTCCCGGTGAAAATCAGCAGGCCGCGCCAGCGTCTCTCCGTGAGAAAAAGCAGAGGCAGAATCAAAAGAGCGGGTTTCAGGAGGAAACCAAGAGCGAGGCCGACCTGCGACAGGGCCTTTTTTGGCCTGAGAATGAAGTATGCGGCCACGGGTATCAGGAATCCGGTCCCCTGGCCTATCTCCAGGCCGTGGCGGGCCGGGTAAAACAGCAAAAACACCGTTATTGCCAGCACGGCCTGCCAGGGTTCTCGGCCCCTGAAAATTGCCAGCAAAACGAGACATGACAGGACTATTTGCAATCCCAGAAACAGGGCCGAGGCTGGATAGTATGGTAGGAATGTAAAAGGAACCATCAGGATGGCGTAGAACGGGTGGGAAAAGAACCTGGTTATGTATGGGCCGTCGTAGCCCCTTGCCCTCATTGGTTCGGTGAGCTCCTGTGGCATGAGCGAACAGGTCAGCGTGTCTGATTCATCTAGGGAGTATATCATCCCGGCCTTGCCCGTCCTTACAAGGAGGCCGGCCGCGTAGTCGTGCGCGAAGTCCGGCCTGGGGTTTCGGTTGTCGTAGATGAGTGAAAGGGCTAACCAGGCGAGAGAAACTCCGACCAGGAACCAAAGAAACCTATTTTGCAAGAGCCTCCTCCACGGCCCCGGCTATCATGTGTATTATCAGGGTGTGAATCTCCTGAACCCTCGCGGTGTTTTCCGAGGGAACCGGTATCACGACATCCGCCTCCGTGGAAAATACACCCTGGCCACACAGGCAGATCACATTCATGCCCGCCTCCCTTGCCGCGGAGATCGCCCTCGCGATATTCTGGCTCCTGCCAGATGTGGTCATGGCAACGAGCACATCCCCCCGTGCGCCCAGGGCCTCTACCTGCCTAGCGAAGACATTCTCGTAGCCCATATCATTGGCAGATGCGGTCAGGACCGATGTGTCAGAAGAGAGGGAAACTGCCGCTAGGCCCTTCCGGTCCCTCCTGAACCTGACGACCAGCTCCGCGACCAGGTGCTGGGCAATGGCCGCTGATCCGCCGTTCCCGCACGCCAGAACCTTTCCCCCGTTTTTCAACGCTCTGGCTATCAGATCCGAGGCCTCGGCTATCCTGGCCAGAGCCTCACTGCCAGCCAGGTTCTCAAGTGTCCTGGCGAGCTCAGCTATTTCTCTCTTGAAGCCTTCCACCATTCAACATACTCCTCAAGGGTTTCTTCCCAGCCCGGAATGGCCTTTCCGGTTAGGGTCGTGTATGTCCAGGAAGAGAGGGAAGAGCGAGAAGGCCTCCTGGCCGGCCTCGCCATTTCCGACAATGAGACAGCCCTCATATCTGCCTTTAGTCCTGCCAGCTCAAGGCCCCGGGTGACGAAATTTAGGTAGGTTGCGTCGGTGGCCCCAGCGAGGTGATAAAGGCCAAATGGCAGGCGCATCCTGGCGAAATCTAGGAGGAGGCTTGCCAGGTGTGGCGCGTAGGTTGGCCTTGAGACCTGGTCTGTTATCGCGGACAAAGTCTTGCCAGACGCGGCCATGTCCAAGAACCTGCTCAGGAAATTCCTGCCTCCTGGGCCGAACACCCACGATGTCCTGATCACATAGCCTGCCGGGACCCTGAGAGCCTCCTTCTCACCCAGAAGCTTGGATTTTCCATAGACATTCAATGGGTTGGGTTCGTCATGTTCCGAATATATCGGTTTTGTCCCATCAAAGACATAATCCGTTGATATGTATATCAGGGTGGCCTCGCACTTTATCGCCGCGGAGGCCAAGGCCCTTGTGGCCAGCCAGTTGACCGTGAACGCCCTTTCCGGATCAGCCTCGCAGGCGTCCACATCCGTCCACGCCCCGGCGTGGATTATGGTTTTGGGCTTTCTTTTACATACAGCTTTGCAGACCTCGTTCGGCCTCGTCATGTCCATCTCGTTCCTGCAAGGTGCCCACACGCCTTCAAGCAGGTCAACCAGAAGATTACCCAAACAGCCTGATGAGCCGGTAACCAGGATCATTTCTCTTTTAATGCCTCTCTTACAAGAACTGACGCTCTGAACAGCGACTCAAATGTCCCCGCGTCTGTCCACCAGCCGGATAACACCTCGTGCCGCATCTCGCCCCGGTCTATATACCAGTTGTTGACATCCGTTATCTCCAGTTCCCCTCGCCCGGATGGTTCCAGTCCCCTTATCACCTCAAAAACCCTCGCATCGTAGAAATAAATGCCGGTGACAGCGAACCGCGAGGGCGGCTCATCGGGTTTCTCAATTATCCGCTTTATCACCCCACCCTCTATCACGGGGACCCCGAACCTTTCGGGATCAGGCACTTCAGCCAGGAGTATCATGGCACCGTGGCCAGGATATTTCTCCACGAATGGCCCGAGGGGTTCCTGGAAAAGGTTGTCCCCAAGTATGACAACGACCGGTTCCCCGTCCGAAAAGTCCTCGGCCAGAGACAGCGCATCCGCTATGCCCTTTTCGCCCTCCTGGTAGGTATAGGCCAGCCTCAGGCCCAGCTCCTTGCCGCTCCCCAGCAATCTCAGGAAATCCCCCGCGTGCTGGCCACCTGTCACGAGAAGGATATCCCTTATCCCGGCCTCGGCCAGCTTCATCAGTGGATAAAGCACCATCGGCTTGTTATACACGGGTAGGAGGTGCTTGTTGGTTATCTTGGTTAAGGGGTAGAGCCTGGTTCCCAGGCCTCCCGCAAGGACAACGCCCTTCACGGGGAAATTATAAGGGGCGAGCCCGGCTCAGTGCACTCAGTTCTTCTGATCGTTGCTCTGCCGTATTAGCACTTGCGAACCTGGGTCCGCGCGGAATACTTGATCCGCGGCGGTCAAAGCACTATAATTTGCGGCCCGAAGATGTTGTGGCAGATTGGGAGGTAATATGAAAAAGCTATATGCGACAGCGCTGTTGGCGGTTGTGGCTAGCCCTGTGCTGGCCGCGCAGAGATCGGTCCTGGTTGAGGAGTTCTCCACCTGGACATGTCCCTACTGCCCCTATGCCATAGAGGCGGTGGACAGCCTGAAGAAGGTCTTCAAGGACACGGTCACGGTGATGACATACATATCATCCCGTTGCGGAACCGCGCAGGTCAGGTTCACCTACTACTCCATAGCCTATGTCCCGACATGCTGGTTTGATGGATTGGCCGCGGACACAGGTGGCTACACGGGCAACTTCAACGACTACAGAGCCCATGTCAATGCTCGCAAGGGTATCCCCGCGCCTCTCAGGATAGATAACATAAACGCCAGGCTCGTGAACGACTCTGTGCTCGTTGACTGCGATGTTGTCCTGGAACAGAACATAAACTCCGCCAACTCACCCAGACTCTTTGGCCTCATAACCGAGAGGCACATCCAGGCCAATCAGAGCGGAACAATATCGGACTGGTTCACGAGGATGATGTTCTCCCCGACATCCGGGAGCAACCTCACCGTGTTCAACGCGGGCCAACAACAGCACTTCCACCTGGGCTACAAGCTTACCGCTTCGGATACCTGGAACCGCGACAGCCTTGATCTGGCGATATGGGTTCAGTATTACAACACCAAGGAAGTTCTGCAGGCCGCGCAGGTCCACTTTGCTGACCTGGGCATATCCGAGGGCACGGAGTTCGTGCCTGGGTTTGACCTGTATTCCGTTGGCGGCAGACTGTTCTTCAGCCTCCCCGACGCGACCGACCTGACCCTGTCCCTCTACGATGTGGCCGGCCGTCAGGTTGCCCTGCTCGCTTCCGGAACCTTCTCCACCGGCAAACACGAGGTCTCGCTTCCCTCGCTGAAGAGAGGCGTATATACCGCTGTCCTCTGGTCCGATAGGGGCACGAAGACCCTGAACATAGTGAAGTAAAAACAAACCCTGGGAACACGGGCCTCGCGCGAGCGAGGCCTTTTTTATTGTTGATAACACACCCGCGCCTGGATTAACATTTGAGGGTGCGCCGAACCCTTCTGCTCAGTCTCCTGGCCATTTCGTGCCTCCCAAAACAATCCTTCTGGGCCTACTATAATTCCTTCTATAACTGCCAGAAGAACTTCAACAAGGCAGAGTCCCTCTACAAGAAGGGGAAATCCTCTGAAGCCAGCCAGTATTACAGGAAGGCAATTGAGAAGGGTTCGCGCATCCTGAAGTATCACCCCCGTTCAGCCTATGTTGATGACGCGCTATTCATAATTGGCGTATCTCACCTCAGGATGAATGATGTAACAAAGGCTCAGCGAAAATTTGAGGAATTGCTCCTTTATTATCCAGCCAGCCCTTTCGCGGCACGAGCGCACCTTTATCTGGGTAAGGCCTACCTTGAATCCGGCCGATACCGGGACGCGGCCGACCAGCTCTCCAAGGCCGTCGTGAAAGACCCGAAGCTGGAGTCCGAGGCGATGATTTTCAGGGCAGAGGCTTTGTTGGGCGCCGGAGAACCAGGAGAGGCCGTGAAGGTCATATCTGAGTTCATGAAGAAATACCCGAAAAGCCCCTACAAGAAGGAGGCATACCTGGTCGGCGCGAAGGCCGCGAAGGGATCCGGCAAATACGAGGAGGGCGCGGGTTTCCTGAAGGACCTTCTCTCCGGTTTCCTGACGGACAGCGAGAGGGTTGAGATAAAAATGCTCCTCGGAGACATCTACTATGAGGCCGGTGACTACGCGGGAGCCTCGGCCATATATGCTTCGGTTGACCTGGCGCCGGGCTCATCCCTGATGTGGCCCCTCCTGATAAAAAAGGGACTGGCCGCGGAGGGTCTCGGCAAGACAGACGATGCAATTTCGTTCTATAAGTCCGTCACCGATGGGGGTGGATACGAGTTCAGGGCAGAGGCTTATTACAGGATGGGACTTATTTACGAAAGCAAAGACAGCCTCTCCGCGGCCCAGGAGTTTTACGCTGAGGCGGGTAAACTCACCCAGGGAAACTATCCCATCCTGGCCAGGAGGCGACTTGACGCCTTGCGGGAATGGGAAACCCTCAAGGATTCCTCCTCTGTTACCGCGCGATACAGATACGCGGAGGTCTCATATCTATATCTGAAAAGATACGACGAGGCGGTGGCAATTTTCTCGGAGATAGCCGAGAAATACCCGAAAACAGACTACGCGCCCAAGTCCATTTACGCGTTGATGCACTACAACCTCAGGGTGAAATCCGATACCGTTGCCGCTCAAAGCCATTATGCGAAATTGCAGGAGAAATACCCGAAAACGCTCTACGCGAGCGAAGCCAAGAGGCTTTTCGGAGATGTTCTCGGAACCGACGCGGGTCCTGGAAAACCGAACCCTGGGCAGTGATTTCTTCCTCCTGTCCCTGGAATCCGAGGAATTGTCTCGTGCCATGCCCGGCCAGTTCGCGACGCTCTCGTTTGGCCGGGATGACCCCATTGTTCCCAGGCCGCTGAGCGTTTTCAAAGCGGAGGATGGCCGGGTTGATTTCCTGGTGAAGATAAGGGGCAGGGCAACAACCCTTCTCTCCCGCCTGACCGAAGGCGATACCCTCCTGGCAACCGGCCCCCTGGGAAACCCACTCCCAGCGTTTGACTCTGCAGTGCTCGTAGCAGGGGGCGTCGGGGTCGCGCCCCTGGCTTTCTATGCCAGGAAAATGGGCAAGCACGGGGACCTGCCCCTGCTTCTCGGCCTTCCGAGGCCACAACCGGAGCTCCTTGAGATCCTATCGGATGTCAACCCTCATGTCATATACGAGAATCAATCTGGAAGGGGCACGGTTGTTGACCTCGTGAGCCAGGAATATCCCTCCGAACCCCTCTACATAGCCTGCGGCCCCTGGGCAATGGTCAGGGCCCTGTTGGGCCTGGTGCCGGCCGAAAAGGTCATTGTTCTGGCCGAAGGCATGATGGCCTGCGGGGTCGGGACTTGCCTGGTTTGCGCCCTGCCGGCCAGTGGTGGCGGCTATCACAGGGTCTGCACCGAGGGGCCCTGGTTCAGGGCCTCGGAGGTTGATTTTTCACGGCCTCTGGGTTAAAATTTGCACCTGGAAGGAGGTGAGTCATGAAAAGGCTCTGGATCGTTGTGCATCTTATGGTAGGAACTGCCCTGGCAGGAGGGACTTTTGGCCCCATTGACTTTGAGACAGACAGCGTCACGGGCGCGGACTTTGTCCCTGAGCCAGGCAAGAAGACCGGTCTGGGCCCCAAGACCCTGGATTCTCTCTATTATTACAACGAGATCGCCTACAATAGCATAGGCCTGACCGCGGGCGGCCTCATGCACTGGGCCGCGAGGTTCACCATAGACGCGGCTCACGCGGGCAAGCTCATGGAGGCTGGCGTCTTCATTTATGTCAATTGTTCCGGCGGCTATTCGTATCCGGGTTTCATAAATGTCTACTCGGGCACGGATACCAGTCCTGGTTCTCCGATTGGCGTTGGCGACACATTTGGCCCGGTTACCACCGATGGCTGGCAGGTCTATGATTGCTCCCCGGAGGACATAATCCTGACACCTGGCACCGAGCTCTGGGTATGGGTCCAGCAGCAACACATCCAGGGCCAGTGTCCCGCGGCCTGTGACCACGGCCCCTGCCTGGTCAACTACGGGTGCTGGGTCTCCCTGGATGGCACAAGCTGGGAGAACCTCTCCGACTACGGCCTCAGCTACAACTGGAACATCTATGCGATAGTTGATGTGACAGGGGTTGAGGAGGACGTGGCCCAGGGCGGTCCTTACCTGCGTTTCTCAACCCTGAACTGTGGCCAGGCCACGATAGAATACTGCATCCCCCGTGACGCGGATGTTAGCTTGAAGGTCTATGACGCGGGGGGCAGGCTAAAAATGACCCTGAAAGACGGCCCGGTCCAGGCCGGGAAATACGCGGCTCTTGTGTCAGGCCTGTCACCTGGAATCTACACCGTGAGTTTCAGGGCAGGGGAGGACTTCCTGAGCGAGAAGATGGTTGTGGGTCGCTGATCAACGGTTTGTTGCGGGAGGGGTCCCAGCTTTAGATTTTGGCCATGACCATCCTTCTCCTGTCAGCAATCTACATTTCCCTTGATGGCGGCGGCTCATACTTCATGTCCGGCAGTAGCCTTGACGAGGTAGTCCCCGGCGCAACGCCCTCCCTCGTTCCCTTCGGCGAGATAAGGGGTGCTGGGCACCTATGGCTCGTTCGGCCCCGCGAGCGTGGTCTACGCGGCTGACTTCGGGCTTTTCAGGACCGAACACGATTCCCTGAACTTAACCTCCATGCCTGTTTTCGTGCAGGCGGGCCTCATGCTTGGTCTCCCGGTCTTCAAACCCTACGCGCTCTTGGAGGTGGGCGCGCCCCATTCATGGGTCAGCTGGCCAGACACATCCTTCACAACCTGGGGCTTTGGCGGGGGAGCGAGCCTTGGCGCGCTCCTGGTTTTCGGGAAGCTCGGACTTGACCTCCTGGTTGGCGTTGACTACATGACCGTGCCCGTTCGCCCGGACGCGGAATACTTCTCAGCCGGCCCACTCTCGGGCCCGGTTTTTCGTGGAGGCGGGGCCTGGTCATCGCGCCCTGAGAGATTTTTCGCGCAGGACTCGGCACGCAAACTTCATAACCGGATTATCTTGCTTCGTTTTTGGGGATGGCGACCCCGCGGAAACCAGGCCCGGCCACGGCCAAAAAATCGCGCGTTTTTGGCCCTTGATCGTTGACGCGCCCGGTTTTAAATCAAGGCTGTGAGGATAAACAAAATGGAGGTGAAAAATGAAAAGGATATTGATACACTGGATTATCATCCCTGTGGGCGGCCTCAGCGCGGCTGCCCCAGTTTACCACCCCGCGACTGCCCTCTCACGCTATGACTGGAAGGATATACCCTTCTTTCCGAACGCGGCCGGTGGCGGTTGGACCTATCCTAGTCCGGTTGCCACATCATCCGATGATGAGCTTTATCCCAGGATAGCCGCTGACAGCTTCGGTAATCTCTGGTGCATTCTGCAATCCTCCGCTTCTTACAACGGTGGATACAGCACGATAGAGATATACAGGTCAACGAACCGCGGAACGGATTGGCAACCCCATGGCTACATATCAATGGACTTCGGCAACCTATCTGATCCAGCAATGGCCATTGATGTCGGGTCAGGCAGGATGTTCCTGGCATTCCTGGTAAAGTTTGAGTGGGCTTCGGACTACGATCTGGCCTGGGCTACTTTTGATATACAAACTGACACCCTCGTCAACTTTCAATCGGGCTGGCTTGAGAGCTCGTCTGATGCCATATCCGGTTCCCCGGCCGTGATAACCGAACGGGGCTACGCGGCCAACTACGCTTTTGTCGCCTGGTCCCAGAACAGGCGAGTGGGTCCAACATACTACTTCGCTGTTAAGGTGGCTTCCACGGGCGACGGTGGCGCCAACTGGTCAACATACACCCTGAAGGAGGATACCAACAAATACCTGGGGCAGGTCTGCGGCTCAGCCGGAGACAGCCTCTATCCAGCGGTGATGATCGGCTTCAGGAGGAACTCGGTCAACATGCTCGCTGATTCCTCCAAGATAGCGTGTCTCGCGGTTTCTACAGATCGCGGTAGCAATTGGACCATAACCCAGAAGTCTTTTTCCCCTTACTATATCCGACAGATAAGCGTTGCCAGAGCGCTCGGTTCTGGTTACACCGTGTGGGCGATCCAGGTTGCCAAAACCGCCTCAAACTCCGACATATATATCTGTTATTCCGACGACAACAGCACGAGCTTTATGTCAGAATACTACCTTGAGGAATCGGATACCCTGGATTCCCGTATGCCCGTGGTTGCGGTTGATGGCATGCAGTATAACGATCGTGCCAGCATCTATTTCTACCTGGCCACATACAGGGGGGACACCGGTGCGGCCAACGGTAACTGCCTGTTCAAGATGACATGGGTTTCCGGCGCGTCCGCGGCCTCGGCCTGGCTCGCTCCGAAGGGATCGGATTCCCTGGTAATAGGTAATCTAAAGCCATTTTCGGTTGATATATCTGACCGCGGCTACATAGATATGACATCCGCTAACGACGCTCCAGCCATAGCCTGGTGCCATGAATACGGCGCCACGGATCACGATATCTACTTCGCCATAACGGTGGACCCGGCCCACGATAACCTGTCCGAGAGCGCTGTGGGGCCCGGCCGCGTATTTCTCAGGAATCCAGTGAACCAGGGAGAATTCCTCTTCTCCTATCCTCTGACAATGGAGGGTGAGCGCGTGAGCTTCTATGCTATGGATGGTTCTTGTGTGGCCAAGACAACCCTTAGGCGCGCGATAAGCCTGGAATTGCCATCGGGAATCTACTTCTGGCGCGTTGGCTCCTTTAAGGGCAAGGCCACCGTCCAGAGGTGACGAGCTCGTTCCACAGAAATAAAAAAGCCCCCGGCGAGCCGGGGGCCAGCGTTTTCAGGGCTACTTCTAGTAGACTATCAGGCTCCTGGAGATGGAGCTGTTGCCACTGCTCAGGTTGACGATGTAGCTCCCGGGATGGAGGCCGGAAACCATTGCCACATAGTCGCCAGCGTTCACATTGCCATTTACCAGGGTGATTGTCCTCTTGCCAGCAATGTCGTAGATGGTCAGGTTGGCAGGACCGGAAGCGGGAATCGTGTAGTGGATGTCGGTCTGGCCACAGCCAACGGTCGCGAACTTCATGCTGAGCGTGGAGGAGCTGACGCCCTCGGCCACATCGGTGTGGTCCATTATGACATAGATGTTCCAGTTGTAGCTGAGACCGTAGTCGGAGAGGTTGCTCCAGGCCACGCCGTCCAGGGAGACCCAGCACCCGTAGTTGACCATGCAGGGGCCGTGGTCAACCGCGGCAGGATACTGGCCAGCGTTGTGCTGTTGCTGGACCCATATCCAGAGCTCGGTGCCGGCCGAGACAGTGATGTTCTCGGAGCGTATGTCGTAGACCTGCCAGCTGTCCGTGGTCACGGGGCCAAAGCTGTAGCCAGCCGCGATCGGGGAGCCTGGCGCGGATGCTGTGCCGGAGTAGGCGTTTATGGTGCCTGGCGCGGGCATGGAGCCGTAGCCGTTGATGTAGATGTAGACGCCCGCTTCACAGAGCTTGCCTTCATTGGTCGCGTCTATGGTGAACCTGGTGGCCCAGTGCAGGAGGCCGCCAGAGGTCAGGCCTATGCTATTGTAGGCGATCTCGTTGTAGTAGTAGAGGGACTCCTCAGCCGGGTAGTAGACGCTGGCAGACGCGTCGTTCGCGAGCCTGCTCGGGTTCGCGAGCGTGAGTGGGCTCGCCGCTATGGCGAGACCGGCCAGTAGCATCGTCGCTGCTATCATCTTCTTCATGCTATCCTCCTAAACAAGGTTTGTTTTCTCCTTCTCTTTTTTCTGCACCCATCTCAGGGTGTCCCAAATTATGAGGCCCCCACAAGGGCGCGATCAAGTAGTGTGTCAAGCCGTCAATTCCCAGGGGTAAAAATGCCTGTTTCCCTTGTCCCTCAAGCAATTGATGGATCCCGCCCCCTTCCGGTTCTTGCCCGCTGGCCGCCCGAACGGCCGTTTTTCGGCCGAGACCGGTCACCACGCCACCACCATCCTCTCGCTCAGGGACTCGCTCCCGGCTTTCAGGCTCACGGTGTAGGTTCCCGGCGCGAGACCGGAGATCAGGGCCGCGTATCTTCCGGCCCGGGTCGGGCCGTCCCTCAGGGTCATCTTCAGCCTGCCCGCCGGGTCATAGACCTTCAGGCTAACGCGCGAATCCTCCGGTATCGTGTATTCTATCGTGGCCTGGCCGCAATTCAGGGTGGAGAACGATAAAGCAAGCCCGCCAGGGACCGGGCCCTCCTGGACTCCGGTCACATCAACTATCGCGTAGATGTTCCAGTTGTAGCTGCCGCCGCAACCCAATCCTTGCCAGTTTATACCGTCCAGGGAAAGCCAACATCCGTAGTTGACAACGCATGGGCCGTGGTCCACACCCACGGGATATTGGCCCTGGTTGTGTTGCTGTTGAACCCATACCCAGAGATTGACGCCAGAGCTGATGTTTATGTTCTCATGTGAACAATCATAGACCTGCCACCCATCCGTGGTCACGGGGCCAAATGTGTCGCCAACGCCTAAAGGGGCACCAGGGTTGCTGGCGGTGCCTGAGTAGACATTTATGAATCCAGGGTAAGGCATAGGGCCGTAATTTCCTATGTAGATATAGACCCCGGCCTCCATCAATTTGCCAGCAGTGGACGAGTTTATCTGGAATCTCGCGGCCCAGTGCAAGAGACCGCCAGAGGTCAGGCCTATCGCGCTATACGCCACTTCGTTATAGTAGTAAAGGGAATCAACGGGTGGAATAGGATTTCCGGAGGGTTGCTTTGTTGTGGGAGCCGGGGAAAGCTCGCCCAGGCTATCCGTTCCGAATTCAACCGGCTTCCTGGCCAGGGCTGTTCCCACCAGGGCCAGAGCTATCAGTAGTCTTTTCATGCCTGCCTCCCTGTCTGGTAAATTCTAATCCCCCTGGCCGAAGGTGATCAACCCCAGGCCCGTGGCTTATAATTATCCCATGATGGAAGAGGTTGAGAAGACCGTTGAGGCAGGAGATGGTTTCATGGTAAGGAACCTGACCGTGTTCCCACTTTTCAGGTGTGATGGGGGTTCGCTTTACATGAGAACCCTTGACGAGGCGATTGATTCTGGCACTGCTAGTCTCCGTGAGACGGGCCAGGTTCCCTGGGTTGACCTTGATGTGGACACTGATGGGGGCCACCCGATTTTCATCATGGATGGCGAGGGCCTGGTTGCTGGACTGCAGAACAGGGTTGTCAACACCGCTGTCCTGGCCGAGGCAGGCCTCACGCACAGGCTCCCTGTGACCTGCGTGGAGCAGGGCAGGTGGAGCGGTGAAGGCGGTTTCAGGGCCGGCTCCTCTGCTTATCCGTCCCTGAGGGCCATCCTGGCCAGCAGTGTGGCCGCTTCTCTCGTGCACGGCAGGGGTTTCTCCGCTGATCAGGATGCTGTCTGGTCATCCGTGAAACAAAAGCTCAGCTCCCTGAGAGTCTCGTCCGCGACCTCCTCCATGCACGACGCGTATTCTGGGGTGTCCAGGGCATTAGCCGCTTTCAAGGAGGGATTTAAGCTTGATGGGGCCTCCGGCTTCATCGCTTTCGCGGGGGAAGAGCTCCTTGGCCTTGACCTTTTGCCTGGGCCGGAAGTGATGGCTAAACTCCGCGAGAAAATAGCCGAGTCATACGCGCTGGACGCGATGGAGAGAATGAACAGGGCTTCCAGATTCCTCTCGCGGGACGAGGCCGTCGCTGTCCTGAGGCGCGTCAGCAGGCTCAAGTGGCAGGAGTTTCCCGCGGTGAGTCTTGGTGTTGAGAAAAGGGGCGATGATGGGGACATGGTTGCCAGGGCCCTGGTCAACGATGGCGTGCTGGTTAGCCTTTCTGCCTTTGCCAAGGCCGAAGTGTGAGAAAGATGAGAAGCGAAGATTTTCCTTCCATAAGTGGCGTTAAAACCAGGCCGCTTCGGGTCATCCCGGACGACCGTGGCTGGCTCACCGAGATATTGCGTTCGGATGACCCTGATTTCAAAGCTTTCGGCCAGGTTTATCTGACCGCGGTTTATCCCGGAGTGATAAAGGCCTGGCACTTTCACAAAAAGCAGACGGATTTCATCGCTTGCATAAAGGGAATGATCCGGCTCGGCCTCTATGATCCCAGGGAGGATTCGCCGACCAGGGGCGAGTCAGCGGAGATATTCGCTGGTTGTCTTAACCCCCTTATGGTCGTTGTTCCCCCTGGAGTCATGCACGGGTTCCAGTGCCTGGGCAACGAGGCCGCGCTCGTCATCAATGTGCCGGACATGCCCTACAATTACGAGAACCCGGACGAGTTCAGGGTGGACATAGAGGACCCCTCGGTTCCTTATATATGGAAGATAAGGAACCGGTAGCCGAATGGTCGTCTGTTGTTAGTTGCTGGTTAGATATGTCCCCCGCGTTTGTCTTTGATCTTTTTCAGGCTCCCAGGCCAGTTAACTGGGCCGAGGTTTTCGGTAGGACTGCTCCCCTTGAGCTTGAGATAGGTTTTGGCAGGGGAGATTTCCTGGCCCACAGGGCAAGCGAGCAACCGGAGATCAACCTGATCGGCCTTGAGGTTTCCTCGCTTTCGGTTTTGAAGGCCTGGAAAAGGCTCAGGAGGGAGGGAATATCAAATGTCAGGATAGCCAAGGCAGAGGCCGCCTCAACGCTTTTCTACTTTTTCGCGGAGAGGAGCATCTCGCGGAGCTGGGTCCTCTTCCCGGAGCCGTGGCCAAAGGCCAGACATCAGGACAGGAGGCTTCTTGGCTCCGATTTTTTCCGTCTCCTGGCGGCCAGGACGACCGACGGGGGCGAGCTTTTTGTCGCGACGGATTGGCCTGATTATCGGGACTGGATGATCTACGAGGCCGGTCTTTCCGGCGCGTTCGCTCTTGAATCCGGCGGCTGGCCCGTTCCGGCGACAAAATATCACGAGAAGTGGCGCGCGGAGGGAAGGAGCATATATTCGTTGGTCTTCAGGAAAACAGAACACCCGGATGTATCCGGGCTTTTTCCAGCTGAGGTCCATATGAGCCAGATAAAGCTTGAGGTTTTCAGGGAGCTCTCGGATGTCGTTTCCAGCTTTGTGCCAGCCGCAGAAGACTGGCCCGGCGGAGTTCTCCGGATACAAAAAGCATATCTTTCCTGGGAGGGCGCTGAGGCCCTCTTTCTCTGTCTCGTATCCGAGGAGGGCTTCATCCAGAAGTTCCATGTTTCGGCAAAGAGGGTCGGGAATACGGTTCTCGTGAAGCCGCAGGATCATGCGCACCTGGTCATAACTCCGGGTATAAAGAGGTGCGTGGAGTCCGTAGCGAGGATCGTGGCCCCCACCCCTGAAGGCCTTTAATAACCCATTTTCTGCGCAGGATATAGCCTGCCTCAAAATTATCTCTGGTTAGAGCGGAGCTCCGCGCTCCGCCAATTCCTGATTTCTCCTCCAGCACGAGGGCTGGAGGGCTAACCGCGCGCGGGCCTGATCCACCAATTATTCTGGGACAGGCTGAAAGTGGGTTAATAATGATCAGACCTGCTTCCCCGTAGCATAGACTACCCTTGATCAAAGATACAACCAGGCTCTGACACTATGGCCCGGACCCAACCGGCCACTGGAGGACAAAAAGGGGCGGCAGAAGCCGCCCCGTGTCCTTTGCTTTGACCGAGCCTATTCCCCTATCTTCTCCCCGCAGTCCGGGCAGAACTTTGAGCCAGGTGGCAGGTCTTTCCCACACTTGGGGCACTTAAGGGCCGCGCCTATCTTCTCGCCGCACGAGGGGCAGAACTTTGAGCCCGCGGGAACATCCCCGCCACACTTGGGGCACTTTGATGCTTCGGGCATCTTCGCGCCGCACGAGGGGCAGAACTTTGAGCCCGCGGGAGCATCCCCGCCGCAGGACGGACACTTCACAGGCGGAGGGGCCGCGGGCTCGGTGGGAGCAGTCCCACCCTTTCCGCCGCCCTTCATGGTTTCCGCGATGACTCCCGCCATGCCCATTCCCATGCCTATACCAGCGCCCATGCCGAGTCCGGCGCCTGCGGCTCCGCCCTCGCCGCCCTCGCCGCCCTTTGCGGCCTCTTCAAGCGCGCGCGCGGCCTTGAACTTGGTATAACTGTCCAGATCGCCAATCGCGGCCATGGAGGCCCTCTCGTCTATGGCCTTCTGGACCTCCTCCGGCGGGGTGATGGCCTGGATATACATGTTGACCATGTAGACGCCGATGGCCTCAAAGTCCTTCATGACGCGCTCTTTCAGCTCCAGTCCAACCTCGTCATAGACAGCGGGAAGATCAAGAATGGTTTTCATCCTCTCGCCCAGGAGGTCAGCCAGCCTGGAGAGAATGACATCCCGAAGGAAGTCCTTTATCTCGTCGGACTGGAAGAGTCCCTTTGTCGCGACTATCTGGTTCACAAACAGCCGCGGGTCCTGAACTCGCATGGTATAGGTGCCGAAAGCGCGCAGGCGCACCATCCCGAACTCCTTGTCACGGTAGACAATGGGTTCCTTCGTGCCGAACTTCATGTCCGTGAAGGTGCGCATGTTGACGAAATACACCTCAGCCCTGAACGGGCTTTTTCCGTCAAACGCCAGGCCCAGCAGGTTTATGAGTATGGGTATGTTCGCGGTCTGGATGGTGTAGCGGCCCGCGGTGAACATATCCGCGACCTTTCCGTCCCTGAAGAACACCGCGACCTGGTTCTCCCTTACCACCAACTGCGACCCCAGGCGTATGTCCCCTGAGCCCTCCTGAGGCACCCTCGCCACTATCTCCTCGCCAGTGGGGGATACCCATTCTATGAGATCAAGTATACGCATCTTAGCCTCCTTTATTTCGGTATCACATAAGTCCCGGCAATCCTATCGTGCCAGGCCCTCCTCTGGTTGTCAAACGCGGCCAGGATGAACCCAAGGTCAAAGATCACACATGAGAGGGCTTTCCCGATTGTCTCCCGCAGGAAAGCCTTTCCCACCCCTGGCGGGTTCCCATCCCTGTCCACGACCTTTATGCCCATTATCCTTTTGCCTATGGTTTGTCCGGTCTTACCCGTGGGGATGATGACATACAGGATGTAGGCTACTATGACCCCGACAAGGGCCAGAATGCCACCAACGAGGCCGCCGATCGCGGCCAGGTTCTGGTCTATGAGGCCAAAAATCAGGGCAGGCAGTCCCCAGAGAACGAGGAATATCGCCACCTCTATGGCGCCCAGGATCAGGCCGTCCAGGATACCCCAGGCCACGAACCTTTTCCACCAGCCCGCAAACTGCCCTGTGGACCAGCCAAAAGGGAAACCCTCCTCGGCTGTGGATGCGAACTGACCGTGCATGGGTGGCTTTGCTGGCGAGGGCGTTTCGGGCATGAACTTTGTCTCCTCTACCTTTTCTTCCATGGTGAAGCCGCAGTGGGGGCAGAACTTCGCCTGTTCCGCTACCTCGGCTCCACAGTTCGGGCATGTTTTTGCCAAAATAAACCTCCTTGTTTCGGATAAGGATAAGGCAAACCTACTACGCCGCGCAACCGTAAAGTTTCATAATTCCCGATCACCGAAACGGGGGGTGATGTTTCATAATTCAGATCACCGAGGATCATCCTGATAAGCATAAACCTG